>Ga0207695_10000078_pt1 | contig 297378 bp, 241 predicted proteins | sample KBSC54metaG_FD_184354 | JGI IMG/M metagenome (GOLD analysis project Ga0207695, IMG submission 184354) | Corn rhizosphere microbial communities from Kellogg Biological Station, Michigan, USA - KBS C5-4 metaG (SPAdes) (version 2) | ecosystem: Host-associated > Plants > Roots > Rhizosphere >...
TATACACACCTGCTGTGCTGAAGGTATGTATCGTATTTACATCCGTGGTCGTAGCGCTGCCATCACCAAAACTCCATACATAAGAAGTAGGCGCGGTACCTATAGATGTATTGATAAATGTAAGCGGACTGTACTGGCATACAACACCAACACCAGGTGTATCGATAAAGCTTGCAGCAAGCGGATGCAGGATCGGCACTATCTGCTGTGTACTGTCTTCGCACACCACATCAGATACCAGTAGTTTTATAGTGTATGTACCCTGTGACGTATAAATGTGAGTAGGGCTGAAAGATGTGTCGCTGGTACCATCACCAAAGTTCCACACATACAGCGTAGCACCTATAGAAGTATTAGTAAAGTCAAGCGTGTCTTGCGTGCAACCATACTTAGGTGTAACCGAGAAGTTTGCTGTAATAGGATTGTATACCAATACAGATACCGGAGAACGGTCTCCTTCGCAACCATTAACCGTCTGGCTGGCATAATATGTATAGGTGCCCGGCATAGTGGTATTTACAACAGGAGCTACGCTGCTGCCTACACCTCCTGTATCAAGGGCATACCATAGTATATTAGAACCCGTAACATTGAATGGAATAAACGGAGCACCATAGCAATAGGTAGCCGGCTCAACAATCGTTGGTGGTACCGGCTTTGCATATACCGTTATGGTTACAGGCAGTCTTGGCCCTTCGCAATAATCCTGTGTTTCAGATACCCAATAAGCGTATACACCCGGTATATTCGTATTGATAGATGGCACAAGCGGTGAACCCGTACCGCCTGTATCTGTAGTATACCACAGCAGGTTAGGACCGACTACACTAAAGTTGAGCAAAGCATACTGGCAGTAAGTACTGTCACCCGTAAATACAGGCAATGGCGGCGTCTGGTGAACAACAATAGTCATTGAGCCTATATCGACACAACCATCCGGCGCAGTAGCGTATACTGTATACACCCCCGAATCACTAACGGGAGCATTGGGTCTGCTGTTACTGTTACTGGAAGAGCTATACCCTCCGGGACCAAACCAGTGATAAGAATCACCCGTGGAGTCGCTGGAAGCGCTGAACGTAAGTGTATTACCCGAACAAATAGGACCGTTATTTACAAGAGATAATGGCGCTAATGGATTTACAACGGCTACGGTATGCGCTGTATCGGAACCCTGCACTACATAATATACGCCGCTTTCCGCGACCGTTGAAGGATAAAATACAACCTCGGAATCAGTACTGATCAGTACATTAGCGGCGTTATACCAATAAAACGGAGAATCGGGATTTCCATGAGCAATTAATATCAGACTATCGCCCGCGCATACCGGACCATTATTGGTATCGGTAAGACAGGGGATAACTGTGAGCAATATAGTATCAGCCTGGCAATTCCCTAGTGCGCTATCCGTACCTATAATGGTGTAAGTAGTAGTACCGGAAAGTGCTGAAGTGTTTATTACATTATTTACGCCTGTATCAGACGCAAGACCTGTAGCTGGCGTCCAGCTCCAGTGGCTCCATGTCCAGTTCTTGACAGTAGCATTTTCTATATTAACTGGGAAGGAATAAACTCCGGGATAATCACATGTATTCAGGGTTGCTTCTGAATCAGTAGCAATACTGGTACCAGCTACCACAAGCAATGGTTTAGGGAATGCACTATCGATACCAAGTGTATCACCATTGAAAACATAAGCATAAGAAATCGCTGCGCTATCACCCGGCGCCAGATCACCTATATTGAAAACAACTCCTATCGCCACATCATCATTATAGGTATCACCTAAAAGATACTTAGTGGTTCCAAGATAACTTGATATGCCTGTACCTGAATATATCTTATCTACAGGCGTTGATATTGAAGGCCCCCAACTCTGGTAAATAAGCGCTTTTGCCCTGCAGTCTTTTGTTGTGAGCGCGAGTGGGTTTCCATAATGCCAACCCCTTGCTTCCACAGCCACCCTGTGATAAGCATCATTTTGATAGGTAATTTTATTCTTTGTTCTAAAATCTCCAGAAGGACGGGTTTCATCGTTATCCGGATCGCATGAACGGAGATAATATACTCCTGTTATGGTAGTGCTGCCTGCATTGTGAAAATAAACAGTTACTACCGCTGCAGAACCATTTGTATCCACTTCTGTATTCTGATCAATTACAAGGTTACCCGACAAGGCTGTACCATGCCAGTATGCTGTAAGTTGTCCTCCGAAATTAGTATAACCCGTAAGGTGCCCTGTTAATCCAAAACTACCGGTATTTGTATAGGTGCCGGTTGTAAGCCCAACACAAGATGCCTGCCCTCTGGCAGTACCATTAGCCTGAACTTCCCATCCTTCGAACGGCCCACCAGGATATGTATAATCTCCAAAAAATGGAGGTGTACCTGTTGTCCAGCCATCATGACCTAAATCGTAAACCTCTCCAAGATGCGATCCTGCAGGATAAGCATGATAACCTGTAGGAGCACCGTTGGCTCCAAAAGCGGCATTATCCTGCAAACCTATTTCCAGGAAACGCCCCGGCAGGAATACCCTATCACTCGCAGAAAGTGGCGTAGGGAAGGTTGCAGGCACTGTTTGGGCAAACAGTGTCTTTGAAAATAAGACTGCAATAAGCAGTAATGAGGACAGGTATAGTTTCTTCATTGGAAGATTATTTCTTAAAAAGTAAAAATAAATTTACAAAATCACCTCTAATAGTTTAACAAAAAAATCATGATTGTTACACACATTATTCAAGCAATATACATTTTTTAATTATGAAATGCTACCGATGTACTATATGTAGACGTATTACAAATCAGAAAGGTTGGAGTTAAATTAATAATGTAAATAAATATTAAAAAATATACTTTAAAAAATCACCATTATCAACAAGAAATGTTAAAAATCTGATACTTTAACACTTATATGTAAAATACAGGATGAACGAAAATATTGATAGTGACGCGTGCGAAAAGATCATATTATATCTTAATTACAAATTCCCCCAATAAGGGGGATAAAATGCCTTCTCATAAATAATAAGAATATCTATGCGGTATTGTATCTTTACAATATGCAAGCGCTGTTATGAGAAAAAACATACTTCATAAATGTTATTTCATCGGTAAATCCCTCCTATGGTCAGGCATGCTGTATATGGCATTAATGATGGTATTGAACTGGGATGATGTGCGCGCTACCTTTAATGGTGATCACCCCTCGATAGTAACGGGCGGCATGCCACCCACATACAATAAACCGATCGCATTGCCTGCATCTATGCCATCCAAAATATCAGGCAGCTTCAACGTGCTGCAGAATGCAGAAAACACATTAATATGCTTAGCGCATATTTTCACCTCGATAGTAAAATAAACTTACTCTAATTTACCCCATGCCATACAGGTGGTTGCCTTTTTCCCCTGCCTGTGTAGCATCAGCATAGCATATGTATTGTTGGTAGCATTGAAATCGCAGCTTTCCATGTAGCCACTCTTAGATTCATCCACATCAGACTTGCCGAAAAGATATTTCTTTACTATCTGATTCTTTGAATCAATTTTGTAATAGAACGCATCTGTGTACGTGCAGTTCTGGACAATAGCACCTGGTTTTTCTAAAGTGCTGCTCAGATTCCCTGGCGCGTCATTGTATAAAATATACAGGGATGTTTTGGCTGCATAAGTGTTTATGTAGGTGAATTGCCCTTCATATTCCTTCTCAACAAACCCATTGAATAATAGCTTGCTGCAACAATTAGTATTTGTAAATAAATGATTACAAGGAAGGCTGGTATACTTCATAACCGGCAATACTAATCCGTATATTTCTTTACCTGAATTATTACATTGTGTTATACCAATGTTGCGTGATGTATTGTAGGTAAGCTGACTTCCTTTTCCATTAGCATCTATTGCTAATAACCTTTCAATACTTATAATACTTGTCAGGCCATTTTCATTAGTTATCATCCGGGAAGGGCTAGCTATGAAAAAGTTATTCGTGTCTGTTTTGCTTTGCAAATAAGCATTTGTCGTATTACTGGTTATGGTATTAGCGCTCATCGAAAGATCATCGCTGCCGAGAAGCAACAACTGTGGCTGCACAGATACGCCTATGCCGCGCATCAACCCATACTGATACATGCCTACATTTTGATTCAAAAGTAAAAGCTCCAGTTTCTCAGAAAATTTATTGTAAGTGTACCGTGTATAAGTACTTACAGTATGGTCTCCGCCCAACCGCACCACTGTAGCATAGAATTTAGTGCTTATCCGCGGCAAATATGCGGCCATGATGCTATTCTCATGAATACTTCTATCTTCACTACCGGCATAGACAGCGATATTCAACAAGTCTAAAGTGATACAGACAGACCCATCGTCATCCATATCCGCGCCTGCCTGGCTAATAAACATTTTATTCTTTGTATCTACATCGAGCGGAATGGTCTGTAGTAATTCATGCTTCCCGTTAAAGCGACAAAGCTCCAATTTAGAGGTAGGATACGTAATAATATCTCTATAGCAAAACACGGCATAGTCGTCCGAATGACGGTCTTTCATTACAGTATAAACTGTAGGATTTATCATGGAAGCTGATTGAAACAATATCTTTTCTTCAATGATGGCGCCATCGTTACAATTAAAACGAACCCTTACCAGCGCGTGTTTGTTATCTATCGTCTGCTCGAGGAATAATACAGCTTCATTATTAATATCATAGATACCTAAAAAGATAGCTTCTTTAAGTTCGTTGATGTCCAATACTTTGCAAAGATGATTTTGAGAAGCTATCAGTTTATGGGCAGTATCAAAAACTTTTATGGTAATAGGTCGGTTAATATCAAAATGAAATAACAGCGTATTGCCGTTTTTCATACACAACACTTTGTTCCACCCTTCTTGTTTTATATCTATTGGTTCGCTGATATAGCAATTTGTCTGCTGCTGTGCATTTGCAGAAAAAGATAGGAGGGATAATAGGAGGATAATTAATTTCATAACACTAAATAATAGCCTAAGCATTTGCAAGGCAGCAAAATACTTAATTATTTAGTGTTATGAAATAGATAGTGATATTTTTTTATACCCTTACGCAACGGCACCTTCTACGAACATCATGTGCTCGGAGTTCACCATTTGTAACGCAAGGCTCTTTATCGAAGGATAAATGAGGTCGTACATTCCTTTTTTGCTTTCAGGCACATCCGACTCCTGCATAGCCACAATGTATATGATAGACTCAGGAATGTCCAGTACCGTGCATATCTTGGATATGGTACGCTGACTTGGCCGCTTGGTGCCGGTCTCTATTTGTGATAGGGAGGTCTGTGAAATAACACACTTTTCTGCAAGCTCATATTGTGTAATAGAAAGCTTCTTTCTGATGGCCTTGATAGCTAAACCGATATTCATAGTTAAAAATTTAGGTGATCCGGGTAATATGTAATTGTCTCTTACAACTATATAGACGACGTTTAACCAAGAAACGTTGGTATTTGCATAAAAAATTCCTGTGGGTAAATATCACAATCCTAACTTTGCGCCGTGCCAAACAGTTTTTCAAAGCAGATAATTTTCGATAAAAAGCAACATTTAGCTGTAATTATACCCGAATTGCGCAAGGATGGTATGTATTATGAGGTAAATATTAAAGGCTTTCCGCGCTTTTATATGGCATGGTCGCAGATAGGAAGATATGATGCCCCTGATGCTACAGAATTAAAACTCCCTTACGATTTAGTACTCGCTGTAAGTGACATTCTACCTCAGACAGATCCTAAACGAAAAGGAAAACGATGATAGGATGTTGCATAATTTTTAGTTCACCTTCTTACCGACAAATATCCATAAAGCAAACTTTCTAAAAGACTAACGCCCCTGCAAAACAGGGGCGTTATATAGTATCTGACGTTTTAACTAAATCAATTAATAAATGAAAACTAGTCTTCCAGGTAAGCCTCGGTAGGCTCGCATGTACAAACAAGATTACGATCGCCATAAGTATTATTAACACGGGCTACCGAAGGCCAGAATTTATTATTCTTTACCCAATGTAATGGGAAGGCTGCTTCCTGACGTGTATACTTATGATTCCACTCATCGGCTGTAATAACAGCTTGTGTATGCGGAGCATTTTTCAGTACGTTGTCTGTCTTATCTGCCTTGCCATCTTCTACCGCACGTATCTCATTGCGTATACCCAGCAACGCATCGCAGAAACGATCCAATTCCGCCTTATCCTCACTTTCCGTAGGCTCTATCATTATAGTGCCCGGTACCGGAAAACTCATAGTAGGCGCGTGGAAACCATAATCGATAAGACGCTTGGCCACATCTTCCGCTTCTATCTCCGCGCTCTTTTTAAAAGGACGCAGATCTACGATAAATTCGTGCGCACAAGTGCCACCGCTACCTGTGTACAGTATATCGAAATCGTTTTGTAAACGCGCACGCATGTAGTTAGCATTCAGTATCGCGTATTCTGTAGACTTACGCACACCCACTGGTCCCAGCATACGTATGTATGCATACGATATCAGCAAAATACTTGCAGAGCCATAAGGCGCTGCAGATACCGCATGAGCAGCATTACCTGTTTGTGTAAGTGTTACATGCCCCGGTAAAAACTTAGCAAGGTGCGACTTAACACAGATAGGGCCCATACCAGGACCACCACCGCCATGTGGTATAGCAAAGGTTTTATGCAGGTTCAGGTGGCAAACGTCTGCGCCTATAAGGCCGGGAGCCGTAAGCCCCACCTGTGCGTTCATGTTGGCGCCATCCATATATACCTGTCCGCCGTGGCTATGCACTATATTGGTAATGTCCTTTATTGTTTCTTCATACACACCGTAGGTCGATGGGTACGTTATCATGATACCCGCAAGATTCGCAGCGTATTGCTCTGCCTTAGCCTTCAGGTCATTCAGGTCTACATATCCGTTCTCCAGCGCCTTTACCACAACTACTTTGTAACCCACCATCACTGCGCTCGCAGGGTTAGTACCGTGTGCAGATATAGGTATCAGCATTACATTACGATGGTGGTCGTTACGGCTTTCGTGATAATTACGAATAGCAAGTAATCCCGCATACTCGCCTTGCGCGCCGCTGTTTGGTTGAAGACTGCAGGCATCAAATGCAGTTATCTCGCATAGGTATTGAGAAAGCTCTTTTACAATTTGCAGGTAGCCAGCACTCTGATCATTTGGCGCGAACGGGTGCATCTTGCTCCAGTGGCTCCAGCTAAGCGGTATCATCTCAGATGCAGCGTTCAGTTTCATCGTGCAAGAGCCCAGCGATATCATGCTGGTATTAAGACTCAAGTCTTTATTTTCCAGCATCTTTATATAACGCATCATCTGCGTTTCGCTATGATGGCTATTGAATACCTGCTGTGTAAGAAATTCTGATGTACGTGTCAGTGCTGTAGGTATGTGCGTCAGCGCCTCATCATCACTGATGCTGAAGGCGGCAGGCTTATCCTCGCTAAGAAATACACGGATAATATCCAGCACATCGCTTATTGTAGTTGTTTCATCGAGCGCTATACCTACAAGGTTACCATTGTACCTGAAGTTGATACCTCTTGTTTCCGCAACACGGCGGACAGTATCTACATCATTAACGGTAATAGTAATTGTATCAAAATAGTTTTTGCTATACAGCTTATAGCCTGCATCAACTAAAGCCTCGCCCAACGCTTGCGTTAATACTGCTACCCGCTTAGCTATTTTCTTTAATCCTTCAGGGCCATGATACACAGCATACATAGCGGCCATATTGGCCAACAATGCCTGCGCGGTGCAAATGTTAGAAGTTGCTTTTTCTCTTTTTATATGTTGCTCGCGTGTTTGCAAAGCCATGCGGAGCGCACGGTTATTTTGTGCATCCACACTGATGCCTATTATACGGCCGGGTATCTGGCGTTTAAAATCATCCTTCGTTGCAAAGAACGCAGCATGAGGGCCACCAAAGCCCAGCGGCACACCAAAACGCTGCGCTGTACCTAACGCTACATCGGCACCCAATTCGCCTGGAGGCGTAAGCAATGTAAGCGCTAACAGATCAGTAGCCATAGCTACATAACCGCCTGCGGTATGCATCTTTTCTATAAATGTGCGGTAATCTTCTACGCTACCCTTATCATTAGGATATTGCAGCAGCGCGCCAAAATATGTATTGTCTATGTTCGCGCTGGCATAGTCGCCATACACTACTTCTATACCAAGTGGCGTAGCGCGTGTTACTACCACATCCTTCGTTTGCGGATATACTTCGTTATCTACAAAGAATTTAGGGCGCTCAGGGTTATCATGATCTTTATTTACCGTGTGGAAGAACATGCTCATTGCTTCAGCGGCAGATGTAGCCTCATCGAGCAACGATGCGTTTGTTAGCGACAAGCCTGTAAGGTCTGCTACCATCGTCTGGAAGTTAAGCAGGCTCTCGAGGCGGCCCTGGCTTATCTCAGCCTGATAAGGCGTGTATTGCGTGTACCATCCCGGGTTTTCAAATACGTTGCGCAGTATCACGCTCGGTGTATGTGTATCGTAGTAACCCTGGCCTATGTATGTTTTATAGACTTTGTTTTTCAGCGAGGTTTCCTTTAGCTGCTGCAGGTATTCAGCTTCGCTTACCGACTCCGGCAGGCGCAGCTTGTGGTCCATGCGTATAGCATCAGGCACAGTGCGACTTATCAGCTCTTCCATGCTTTGCACACCTATGGTCTGCAGCATTTGCTTCATATCATTTTCACCGGGGCCTATATGCCTGCCTGTGAATTCCTCGTTCTGAATGGAAAACAAATTCATATAAAATAAGAAATCTTAAAGTAAAAAGATGTGCAAAGGTACTTGGATTTTGACAATTCGTCAAAGATGAACAACAGGCTGCATCCACACAATTTGTTATGCGTTTTGGCGTTATTTGATAACATTATTACAAATAAACACATCTATCAGCCCTTCTATGATCAAATCGCTCCCTGTCATTTTCCGCATGCGCCTGTTTTTCTACCTCTTCTTAGGATTTATAATTGCCACAGTCGCTGGTACACTTTCGCATGAATATGGGCATTACTTCGTGGCCAAATATGTATTTCATAAAAATCCAAAAATCGGTTACGCTTATACCTCGTCAGGATATCATGCTACATACGATTATACATGGGAACAGTTACGCCACTTCGAACTTTTAACCGAACTCGGTGGCCCTGTAGAAACAATATTTGTTGGCATGTTAGGGCTAATATTGCTATTTGTTTTCAGAAGAAAGTATCAGCAAACTGAACGTCTGTCATTCAGTCAATGGATACCGGTTTTTCTTTCCCTGTTCTGGTTGCGGCAGCTTTTTAATTTAATTGGTGCCATCACTGTGTTACTCATCAAAGGGCATATTGCGTACAACGCCGATGAATTTCGGGTGGCCTATTTTCTTGGCTTGCCTATCTGGAGCATCATGATAGTTACAGGCATCATTAGCGCAGTTATACTTGCAACAGTGATTTTCAAGTTCGTACCCGCCCTGCAGCGTTTCACGTTTATGATGGCGGGTTTGGCGGGTGGCCTGTCAGGCGCCTATCTATGGCTGATACTACTGGGGCCAATACTGATGCCCTGATTTTTTTTACATCTTCAAAATACATGTACCAATGAATAAATAAAAAGTTGGCTTGATAATTTATTACTTTAGCACAAGTCAGCTATTTATGGAAACACCTGGTCCTGTGCAACAATTCAAAACCTACCCTTTTTATATAAAGGCGCCGGTCATATTGCTGGGTCTTATTTGTTTCTTTTTTGTATTGTACACGCTGCAGGATATATTGGTGCCCTTTTCTATGGCAGCACTTATAGCTATATTGCTTAATCCACTCAGCACAAAACTACAGCGTACGTTGCCTCGAGGCATTGCGATCTTTATCGCACTACTTATTGCCATGCTGATAGTAGGCGGTATCTTTTATTTCCTGTCGCGTGAAATAGCCACCTTCAGTAAAACCGTCCCTGCACTCAAAGCCAAGTTCATCATGTTCGCAGGAGAGTTGCAGCAATGGATTTATGTCAACTTCGGTGTGGCGATAGATAAGCAAGTGGCAATGGTAAAGAACGCTCTTGCCGATAGCCAGGAATATGTAAGCCAGACACTCAACTCTATACTGGGTGCCATCAGTGTATTAGTGCTGATACCTATTTATGTATTCTTCCTTCTGCTTTACAAACCGCTCATTCTCGATTTTATTTTCCAATCGTTCTCTGAAAAACACTCCCTACGCGTAGCAGAGATATTGGGCGAAACAAAGAGCGCCGTACAAAGCTATATTGTTGGTCTGCTTATAGAAACCGCTATTGTATCTGCCATGAATAGTGTTGCCTTACTGGCACTGGGCGTACGCTCTGCTATATTACTAGGTGTAATAGGCGGTATCCTTAATATGATACCTTACCTTGGCGGCATAGTGGCTATAGCATTACCCATACTTATGGCCACGGTAACAAAAGATGGTTACACTACACAGCTTGCCATTGTAGGCGCTTACCTTGTTATACAATTCATCGACAACAATATTCTTGTTCCCCGTATCGTATCATCCAAGGTGCAGATAAACGCCCTCATGTCTATCATCGTAGTATTGCTGGGTGGGGCATTATGGGGCTTTTCGGGCATGTTCCTCTCTATACCTTTTGTGGCTATTCTAAAGATAATCTTCGACCGTGTAGATGGCCTCAAACCATGGGGATTATTATTAGGCACAAAAATCCCTGAGGTACATTCCGGCGTACAAGCACAGGTAAGATGGAACAGGATATTTAAAAGAATAGAGCATGACCACGGCAGAACAAATAAATAACCCGCTCCACGGCAAAACCCTCGAAATGATACTTAACCATCTGGTACAGCACTATGGCTGGGAAGAAATGGGCATCCTCATAAACATCAATTGCTTCAATGACAATCCAAGTATTAAGTCGAGCCTTAAATTTCTCCGCACTACTCCATGGGCAAGGAAAAAAGTAGAAGAACTTTATTTAGATTCTTTGCGATAGTGAAAAGATAGCTCACCATTCTAAAATTAATTTCGCTATTCATATCAAATCGGCTTAATCTGTTTATTTTGTGGTCGTATTATAATTTTTATGTTGGCACGCTGTTTTATACACCTTCTTTAAAACATACTAACATGCAAAACAGGACCAAAACATACTTCCGTAAATACAAGGCGCTAAAAGTGTTCAAGAATCCTTTGGACGCTGACCTTAGTACATTCTTAAAGGCTACTCTCGAGATAACCCGCAACAATGTGGTAAAGAAACACATCAGCGAAACACTAAATGAGCTGAGCGCACCTGCGTATAAGCTCACAGCATAAGACATTACTTATCACCATAGAAAACTATTCTTTCCTATATATATCATCAGGCTGCCTTTTATAGGCAGCCTGATCTATTTTACCACTCATAAAAGCATGTATAATTCAGAAAAATACTATGTGTTTCCATAACTCCGAAAAATCAAATAGCTTCGCAGGTGTAATTTGATTTGGAAATGGGGTTGGCATTGGCCAGACCTATTCGTAATTCTAAAAAAAATATTATGTCTGATATACGCCATAACTGGACGGCAGAAGAGATACAAACCATTTTTGATAAACCATTACTGCCCCTTGTGTTAGAAGCCGCGGGTGTACATACACAACACCACAAGTTTGGTGAAGTGCAGATAAGCAGCCTGCTTTCTATAAAGACGGGCGGGTGTTCTGAGGACTGCGCTTACTGCCCTCAGGCAGCAAGGTACAATACCGGCGTAAAGGTGCAGGCCCTTATGAAGGTCGATGAAGTTGTGGAAGCCGCGCAAAATGCCAAGGCAGGTGGTGCATCACGTTTTTGTATGGGTGCTGCATGGAGAGAGGTTCGCGATAATCGCGATTTCGACCGTGTGATAGATATGGTGAAGGAAGTAAACAAACTGGATATGGAGGTATGCTGTACACTTGGTATGCTTACCGATTACCAGGCAGAGCGTCTTGCAGAAGCAGGCCTTTATGCTTACAATCATAATATAGATACATCTGAATCTAACTACGATAAAATTATCAGTACCCGTACTTACGACGATCGCCTTAATACACTATCAAATGTGCGCAAGGCTGGTATCTCTGTATGCAGCGGTGGTATCATAGGCCTTGGGGAAACTAATGCCGACCGTGTAGGAATGCTCCTCACACTTGCTAACCTCCCTGCACATCCTGAATCAGTCCCTATTAATGCATTGGTACCTGTAGCAGGCACACCGCTTGGCGATAATAGCCGCGTACCGTTCGATGAACTGGTACGTATGATAGCTACTGCGCGCATTGTAATGCCAAAGGCTGCTGTGCGCTTATCAGCAGGCCGCCTGGAATTATCTATAGCAGAGCAGGCGATGTGCTTTATGGCTGGCGCTAACTCTATATTCGCAGGCGATAAATTATTGACGACTCCAAATCCTGAATACAACGCGGATATGGATATGTTTAAAATTTTAGGCCTTACACCAAAGGCTGCATTTGCTGACAAACTCGTAAATAAAAAAGGCGAGCTGCAACATGAACCGTGTTGAGCAATACCTCAATGATAAATTAAAAGAAAGAGAACAGGCGGGCAACCTACGTAGCTTAAAAATACAACGCGCTGCCGTCGACTTTTTCTCAAATGACTATTTAGGATTAGTAACAACCGGTGCCCTGCAACAAATGATGCAAGCATCAACAGATGAGGGCACAACGGGTTCTACAGGTTCACGCCTGTTATCAGGAAATACTAAAGCAACAGAAATACTTGAAGATAAAATTGCCGCTTTCCACCATGGGGAAGCGGCATTACTTTTTAATAGTGGTTATGATGCTAACATAGGCCTTATAACTGCTATCAGTAATCGCCATACAATAATACTTTATGATGAGCTATGCCATGCAAGTATCATCGATGGTACACGTATGGGCATGTCGGCAGCCTGTCATAAGTTCAGACATAACGACGTCAATGACCTCGAAGAGCGGTTAAAAAAATTAACCGGCAAGGGACCGATATTAATTATCGTGGAGTCGATCTACTCTATGGATGGTGATACAGCCCCGCTTACTGAAATAGTAGCGATAGCAGAACGTTATAATGCACAAATAATAGTCGATGAAGCCCATGCCACAGGTGTGACAGGCCGACATGGTGAAGGTGTTGTATACACGCAAAATTTGCAGGACAAGATATTCGCTCGTGTACATACTTACGGCAAAGCAATGGGCTGCCACGGTGCGACCGTGATAGGCGGTGCATTACTAAAACATTATCTTATCAACTTCTCCCGGCCGTTTGTATTCACAACTGCATTACCGGGCCATGCAATAAAAGCCATCGGTTGCGCATACGATCATCTGTCATCGCCGACCTTTACCAACCAGCCACTACATGATCTTATAACATACTTCAGAGCGCACGTAAGCAACGGCAAACACAGCACATGGAGCGATAGCGCCAGCCCCATACAGGCTTTTATCACAGGCGATAACGAAGTAAGCAAAACCCTTGCCACACAACTACAGCAAGCAGGACTGCAAATAAACCCCATCCTCCACCCCACAGTAGCTCTCGGCCAGGAGCGCCTCCGTATCTGCCTGCACTCATTCAATACACGAGAACAGATAGATAAAATATTTGAAATAATAAACGCATGGTGTGATTAACCACGAAGGGCACGGAGAAGGCACAAAGGGCATTGCGGACATAGAACACGGAGCGTTGCACGACGGTACGTGAGAATAGTAAGTAGTAAAACAAAGAAAGCAAAAAGAGATAAGTTTATACGTTTTCATAAATAAGAACACCAGCCCCGATGCACGAAAATGAGTTAGCTAAATTAATTTTTGAAGCAGGCCTTAAAGTCCATAGAACCTTAGGTCCGGGCTTGTTAGAAAATGCATACGAACATTGTTTAAATTACGAATTGGTAAAACTGGGGTACAGGTTGAACAGCAAGTACCATTACACTTGTTTATTATGAAGTAAAATTAGAGGCTGGTTATAGAATTGATTGGAAGGTAGAGAATAAGGTGATCATTGAAATAAAAGCAGTCGAAACCTTAAATGATATTCACATGGCACAGATACTTACTACATGAAGCTATCAAAATGTAAGTTGGGCTTTTTAATGAATTTTAATAGTGTACTTTTTAAGAGCGGTGTAAAGCGAGTGATAAATGGAATCTTATGATTTTTGGTCTTTGTGAACTTATGGAAATGATGACCTTTGTGCCTTCTCCGTGCCCTTCGTGGTTAAAACAATTTCGCGGAAAATCTCCATGTACAGTATCAGCAAAGCCCTTTGTGTACCTTCGTGCCCTCCGTGGTTAAACTAGTATTAAATGAACTCAATGAAAATAGCTATCGCAGGCATACATACAGGCATTGGAAAGACAATTGCTTCCGCCGTCATCGCCCAGGCACTTGAGGCCGATTATTGGAAGCCTGTACAAGCAGGCCTTGAAGAAAGAGATGCTGCACTATTGAAAACACTACTTACTAATGGCGAGCAACGCGTACATCCCGAAGCGCTCCTCCTCACACAACCACTATCACCCCACGCAGCTGCTAAGATCGATGGTATCACTGTTGACCATACAACATTCGTATGGCCGGTTACAAATAAAACACTGATCGTAGAGACTGCGGGTGGCATACTCTCACCCATGTCTGACACTGTTACCATGGCCGATTTTATGCAGCACTACAAACTACCCGCTATACTTGTTTCGCAAAACTATCTCGGCAGTATCAACCATACATTACTTAGTATAGAAGTACTTAAAAGCCGCAAAATCCCCATCATAGGTATAGTAATGAGTGGCGACACAAATGAATCATCGGAAGCATACATAGAAACGTACAGCGGCGTGCCTATCATCGCACGCATACCATTTCTAAAAAATATTGATGCCGTTAGTGTAAAAGAAATTGCAGGAAATATTAAAGACGGTCTGTTAAAATATACTACACATGTCTACCATTAAAGAAAGAGATAGAGAAGTTATCTGGCACCCATATACCCCAATGAAGATATGGCCTGAAGCCATAGCCGTCGTAAAAGGTGAAGGAGCCACACTTACTGATGAAGATGGCAAAGAATACATCGATGCCATATCATCGTGGTGGGTAAATCTGCATGGCCATGCGCACCCATACATCGCGCAAAAGGTAAGCGAGCAGCTAAGCACATTAGAGCATTCGATCTTCGCAGGCTTTACGCATGAGCCCGCTGTTACCCTTGCAGAGCGGCTTATCGAGATATTACCTTCTGGCATCAAGAAGATATTTTATTCAGATAATGGCTCTACTGCTGTAGAGGTAGCCATGAAAATGTCGCTGCAATACTGGAACAATAAGGGCATTGACAAGAAACGCTTTATTGCTATTGAGAATTCTTATCATGGTGATACATTTGGTGCTATGGCAGTAAGTGCTCGCAGTATATTTACTGACCCGTTCAGTTCGTTACTGTTCGATGTTAACTTCGTACCATTCCCTTCAAAAGAAAATGAGGCAGAAAGCATTTCGGTATTAGAAGAGATGCTTAGCAAGGGCGATGTTGCCGCACTCATAGTTGAACCACTCATACAAGGCACCGCAGGCATGTGTATGTATAGTGCTGATGCACTGGAAGCATATTTTAAGCTATGCAAAAAATATAACACCATTATTATTGCAGATGAAGTGATGACCGGGTTTGGCAGAACGGGTACACTTTTCGCCTGCGACCAAATACAGACAAGCCCTGATATCGTATGCCTCTCAAAAGGGCTTACAGGTGGCACCATGCCGCTTGGTATTACAGCTACAACACAGGATATTTTTGATGCGTTCTACGACGACAATCGATTAAAAACCCTCTATCACGGACATTCGTTCACTGCCAATCCTGTTGCCTGCTCAGCCTCGCTGGCCAGTCTCGATCTGTTATTAAAACAGGAATGTACCGATGCCCGCAAACGTATTGCCACTCGCCATGCCGCGTTTAGTGATGAGGTCAAGGATGATAAAATGGTAGCGGTCATACGCCAGCTTGGTACTATAATCGCCATAGAGCTTAACGTAGAAGCGCCATCATATAACCACCCGCAACGCGATATGATATACCGCTTCTTCCTGGAGCGTAATGTACTGATGCGCCCTCTGGGTAACATCATATACATACTGCCACCATATTGCATCACTGATAGCCAACTAAACCATATCTATACCGCTATAAAAGAATTGCTTGTAACTTTGTCAGCTCAACAGTAACAATGGAACAACAGGAACAATTAAAAGAGATACTCGATAGGATAGTACCGTCAAACGATCTCCATGCAAAATGGCTCAACAGCCTGTCGATGATGGAGAACACCGGCGCGAGAAAAATATCTAAGTACGAGCATCCTACCAATACTAATATAATAGTGCTGAAGCATGCGGCTGAAGAAGCGCGCCATGCCTACTATCTCAAAAAACTGATCGACAAGGCAAAGCCCAATGCCTGCCCTGATTATTCATATCAATACCTGCTTGCACCATTAGAAAGTTATCATTACCTACACCAGCTCGATGTAGAAGCCTGCCGTTATATAAAAAATAAGCTCGGCCTCACCGGCAGAGATATGAAACACGGTGCCTACTTGCTTGTTACCTATGCAATAGAAGTACGTGCAGACATGCTGTATGGTGTATACCAGGATGCACTTACAAAATACGGTTCTAAGGTCAATGTAAAGTCTATCATAGCTGAAGAAGAAGGCCATCTCGAAGAAATGCAGAAAATGCTCGTTGTCTTCTCTGATAACTGGGAAGAGCTTGCAAAAGATATCTGCGCCATAGAAGATGTACTTTTTGAAAAATGGATAAAAGCCATACGCATCGCAGCTAATTAAGAGATAAAATAATTACGACAGATGTGCCATGCCTTAAGGGTGTGGCACATCTGTTTTATCCCCGACACGTTATTGCGATAAGCCTGCGCAACTGCGAAGAAGCAATCAAATGCGTGCAATAACATGCGCTCCAAATCATAAACTATAAGTAAAATCAGATGTTTATCCGATAGTACGCTCCATGCTATTCATGTTCTTTTGTATTCTAAAATCAAAACGATATGAAAAAGACCTTTACATTAATTAGTGGTATAGCCTTGTTGCTGCTTGCATTTACTTCAAGTGCGCAAACATTGGCGGGCGGTGCATTCCCGGCGGCAGGCACCACGTTCAGCCTCACACTTTGCGACACTAACGTTGCAGCAGGCGCAGCAGGCACCGGAGTATCCTGGAACTTTGCAGGGCTTGTAAGTGCAGATAGCACTCAGACCGACACCTATATGCTGCCATCGGCAACACCTTATGCATCTATCACGGGCACATTCTCTGCTACCCCCGATATCGCAGTACATGAAGTGATAGGCACCAGCACTAACTATTATGTGTACTACCATAATACAGGTACTTGCTTTCAGCGCGTAGCTAATATACAGCCTGATACAGTTGTCTATTCAGATCCCGCAAACGAATACCCTTACCCTTTAAGCATGGGCACTACAACAAGCGATACATACCGTGCCGCTTACGATGCAGCTATAATGAATGGCACCGTAACCGGCACCGCCGATGCCACAGGCACGCTTACATTACCTACAGGCACTTACAGCAATGTATTGCGTTTCAGCGCTACACGTATCGAGCATGATACGGTAGGTGGACTGCCGGTAGTATTAACACAAACATTTTTCAATTGGTACCAGGCAGATGCATATTTTCCTATACTATCCATCATCACTACTAACATCAATTATGGCATTGGCAGCCTTAACAAGAAGAGTGTAGGCTACCGGGCAGGTTCTACAACCAGCGTAGCGCAGGTAAGCAGGAACAACAGCTTCACCATCTATCCTAATCCTGCTACTGATGCTATTCAAATAACTGTTGCAGATGTTGCACCACGAACTGTAGAAGTGATGAGTATAACCGGAGCTTCATGTATTAAAACAACTATGACCGGCAACTCAACTTCAATAAACATAAGTGCATTACCAAATGGTATGTACATCGTAAAAACAAGTATGGGCGAGCAACAAAAAATAGTTGTAAGCCACTAAGAGCGTTTTGGTAGAATGAGTCGAAGATGCCTTGCTGTAATAGCAGGGCATTTTTGTTTTAAAATTTCAGATCTCCTAAAGGTCGGGGTGTTAATTACTCAGCCTGTTTATCCCCGCTTTAGCCTGCTGGTCTATAGAGTTTTGAAAATCATGGTCGCGCATGTTCAGCGCTTCTTTATAACTACTGATCGCCTGCGGCTTCATTCCGTTCCGCTCATACATCATGCCGGCTTGTAACGCAGCGCGGGCTGCAAAATGCTCATGACGTTCCTTGCCATTTGTTATTGTGGTCCGATAATAGGTTAATGCTTTGTCTGTCTTCCCCTCCTCTTCATACACCCTCCCCAGCCTGAAGGTGTATTCATTTTTATCCGCCTGGTCTGCAAGTTCTTTTTCATTAATACTTGCCAACGTACTCAATGCCCGGTCGTAGTAGCCACCATCTATCAACAGTCTCGCCTGCAGTAGTTTTACAGGTGGCCATGTATGGGTCTTACATGCTCTTTCTGCCTGCTTGTCTGCATCCACAAGCGCTATACCCTGCACCGGTACCTGGGCCCTGTAATAGTTAGCCTGCTGCATATTACCTTGCAAATAGTATATGAACGATAGCTTCTGCAGCGCATCCTTCATGTAATTAAGGCCCTTATCGTTCTTTATAAACCGTTGATAGTAGCCAATACATGATGCATCACATTTACTCAGCAGTGCATTCCCCATCTGGTAATCAAATACGGGATATTTGCTATAATTCTTATCGGTAGATGCTTGCTTTAAAATTTCTATTGTGGCATCGGCCTTTCTGTAGTTCACAGCTATGTTAGATTTCACAAAGGCGTTTAGCAAGTTATCCTGGGTAGAAAAATGCACACTATTCAGATAATCCCACACCTGCTTTTGCTGGAACTGCAAATAGAATTTAAGATAAGCCTCATATAATGTTGCTTCTGTAGTTAATAATTGTTGCTCTGTATGCGTTTGCACAAATACCGATAGTTTCTCGATACCCTTTTTCACATCGCCCCGCACCCCAAAGATGGACGCAAGCCATTTATAACTATCCGGTACGGTTCCTGCCACCGCTTCTTCCAGTCCAGCAAACACACTGTTGTATTCAAAATTGGGGAACTGTTTTTGATTATCTTTCAACAACACATACGATTTGCGGAATGTGATAGCTGCTTTGTACTGTTCCCCAAATCTAATATGCACCAGTGCCCAGTGCAGATATATGCCTGCCTTGCAAAACCGGTACCATGGCGAGTTTTCATTGCCCTTATCCAGCAAGTCCAGCCGCTCATCGTAGTGCGACCGCCACTGGTCATAGTCACCTTTATCAGCATTCATCAGCAACACTATACAATCGTGATAGTCTGACAGATAGGTAGCCATCAGGTTGTATGGATTGGCTTTCAACTCTTTATACAGCGCCACATCTCCTTCTTGTATATGCAGCGACATATAGCATTGGTAAGCCCTGCTGCAATTACTGTTGTAATCGTATGTATAGTTCGCAGCCCACCCTGCGAGGGGCAGGCAAACAAACATCAGCATTATATATCTAAACGCTTTTTGCACGCCGCAAAGATATAAGCGTTTACAGATACTTTCAGGCAGAGCTACTTCTTTCAACAATAATACATGCCAGCATTTCACTTCTGGTTGCCTATATTTGCCTCGAAAATCTAAAACAAACTTTATGAAAATATACCGTCATATAGCGTTGAGTGCTATGCTTACCCTGTCTGCTTTTACAGCAATTACTTACACCGCATGTACAAAAGATGAGTGTAAAAGTGTTACCTGCCAGAACGGAGGCACCTGTGCCGGTGGCACTTGTAGCTGCCCATCCGGTGTTGGCGGCTCTAAATGCGAAACTATCTATAGCGATAACTATGCAGGCGCTTATATAGGTGCAGGGGTGGTCATTTCACTTACACCCGCGTATTCTAATGACTTTTCATTAATGACTTTAAACTTGCAGCCTGTTGGATCAACATATTTAAATTCGTTTACGATTATTTTGTCCAACAATACAACTTCAGGTTCCTCTTTTAATATTATATCTTCTTCTAACGGATATGAAACTTATACAGGGAATGGTACTATAACTGCTTCTATGATATCATTTACACTTACAACCACAGAAAGCTATACAACTACCACAACAAATACTACAACTTTTACCAACTTACAAAAACAATAAATTAGTAGGCATGGTTATTGCTTATCCTTATTTAACTATGGGTTGTAAATATTATCTTTGACCCTCTAATTATTTTAAATCACTTAAATTACCATTTATGAAGAATTTTCGCCACATCGCGCTGACAGCGCTATTGACAATCGGCTCTTTTGCCGCAATTACTTATACATCTTGTACAAAGGATGCCTGTAAAGATGTAACCTGCCAGAATGGAGGTACTTGTAGCGGTGGTAACTGTACTTGCCCTACAGGCTATGAAGGAACAAGCTGTGAAACGCTGTCTATTACTAAGTTTGTAAAAAACTGGATAGCAACAGATAAAACCGGTTCAACTACAATCTCCTACACAGGTGTTATATCTCCTAGCGGAACTGATGTAACTTCAGCTATTATAGGCAATTCATTCTCTGATAATTTCTTTACGATAGGCCCTATTACAGCCACTATATCAGGTAACACGATCACTATTCCTACTCAGAAGCCAGATGGTACAAGTAGTGATTATTCTTTGTCTGGTACAGGTACTTATGCTAATGGAGCTATTACCTGGAGCTATACCATTACACAAACATCAACTTCAGCTACACAAGTGTACACAGGTACATGGCAATAATTAAAAAAAATTAGATAAAAAATGCCTGCAGATATCTGCAGGCATTTTTTATTTGTGACCAGATTACTTTCTACTATTAAATTTATTGTCCTGCGCTTGCTGCTGAGCAGGTGTTTGCGTAGGCGTAGTGCCGTTAGTACCTTGACGATTTTGGAATTTCGCATCCTGAGCAGACATTGTAGGTGTCTGGGCTGGTGCAGCTCCGCCGCCGTTATTGTTATTGTAGTTATTATTAGCATGGCCCTCATGTCTTCTTTCTCCTACTTCTTTCTTTTTCTCTATTTCCATAGAGTCAGCCTTAGCTTTTGCTAATGCATTAATGGTAGAGTCGTTCTTGCCTGCCATAGCAGCTTCCTGCTGTCCTACCTTCACGTTTACTGTAGAATCTATTTGCGCCTGAGAAGAGTTAGCGCTATTGCTGCCACATGATGCCAGCACAAATACCGAACATGCCGCTAGTAAAAGGATTTGTTTTTTCATTGTAATTCCGTTTTTGTTTGGTGTAAAAATATTGTTATTAGCTGAAAATACATAAAGTACACCATCTGCTTTGCAGAAAATAAATATTCACACTTACAAAAATTATAAAAATGATTTATTATATGCGTTTCCTTAATTCCTGCTTTCCCCTGTAGTTGACAATATGGCAATATTCAGGTAATACTGCTATGGTAATATTGCAAAATACATAGTATATCACCTTATGCGTTATAACAAATTTACCATTAAACATATTTGTTTCTTCTTGTGCCTTAGTGTCTGGGTAAGCCTGGATGCACATGCACAGCTCACCGTTACCGCGGGGCAACCCGCTGCTGTATTGGCTGCAAAACTTGCAGGGCCGGGCATTACAATATCCAGCCCTGTACTTACTTGCGCTACTGTGGCCAGTGGTACTTTTGTCTCTGTGCTTACTCCTCTTAGCATCGATAGCGGTATTATCCTTACATCAGGCAAGGCGGTTAGCGCTATCGGCACCGAATCATCCCTTGCCAGTACCAATAACGGAACAGCAGGAGATGCAACGCTTACCATATTGGCCGGTACCAGCACCTATGATGCATGTATATTGGAATTTGATTTTATCCCTAACGGAGATACCGTTAGTTTCAATTACCAGTTTGGCTCTGAAGAGTACACACACTCTACCTGTAGCGAGTACAATGATCCCTTCGCCTTTTTCATTTCCGGCCCCGGCATTGCCGGCGTGCAAAATATGGCGTTGATACCGGGCACTACTATTCCTGTAACTGCCAATAGCGTGAACAGTGGCGTACCCGGCACTGCGCCATCTTGCTACTCCTGCAGCCTCAGTAATTGTACCAGCATGGGCCCCGGCTCCCCTTTTACCACTGATTTTGTTGACAATACTGGTGGTACTATGCTTACCTACAAAGGCTTTACAACAAAATTTGCTGCGGTGCATGATGTTATACCATGCAGTACTTATCATTTAAAAATGGCCATATCAGATGCAAGCAATGGCTTGTATGATTCAGGTGTTTTCATTGAAGCCGGCAGTTTAAAAACAAATACATTCGGCTTCAGCCGTACCGATTCTATCGGAGCAACGATAAATGGCATACCCCACAGCATCGTAAAGGGTTGTGCTTCAGCCAGCATATCTGTATTAAGCGGGCATCCATCCGGTGCTCCGCAAATAGTCCATTTTATCTTTGCCGGCAGTGCTGTTAGTGGTACAGACTTTGCAGCCATTGCAGATAGTGTTACAATACCCGCCGGTGACTCTGTTGCTACTATCACTGTTTCGGGCTTACCTACCATGCCTTCGGGCGTTAAAACATTTGAGCTATACCTCGAGTCGCCATTCAGTTGTGGAGGTATTGTTGATAGCATCAGCCTTAACATTCTTGACTCACCGTATGCAATACTTCTTACTCCTGATACATCAATATGTATAGGACAGTCTGTATTGATACAGTCTACGGCGTCAACAGGTCTATTATATAATTGGTCGCCTGCTGTGAGCCTCGATGACCCTACACTGCAGCAACCTACAGCAACGCCTGCAGCGAATACTACTTATACCATGACCGCGATGTTGCCAAACTCCGGCTGCGTGCCAATTGTAAATAATCTAACCATCGCCGTAAGCAATTCAGCCATTACGCTTCTTACCCCCGACACTACTATATGCAACGGTGCATCAGTAAATATAAATCTTAGCGGTAGCGCAACTGTTACTTACAATTGGTCACCGGCAGCAGGGCTTAACGATCCTACTTTGCAGGATCCTATTGCCACCCCTTCCGTTACAACTACTTATAGTGTCATTGCTGGAGCGCCGGGTGGTGGCTGCCCTTCTACTGCCTCTTTTACTATTACAGTTGGCTCACCTGCTGCTACCATACTTACTCACGATACTACTATATGCAATGGTGCATCAGTAAACATCAGCGTAGCAGGCAGCCCATCGCTTAGTTATAGTTGGTCGCCCGCTACAGGGCTTAACAATCCAGGTATTATGCAACCGGTTGCTACGCCAACCACTAATACAACTTATATCTTAACAGCAACTGCGCCGGGTACGCCTTGCTTCGTTTCACAAAACCTCACTATTAATGTAGTATCTGTATCTGCTAATGCGGGCACTGATATTTCAGCATGTGTCGGAACTTCAGTACAGCTTAATGTTACAGGTACAGCCGGATATAATTATTTATGGGCCGGGCCATCGGGCTTTACTGCCACATCCCAGAACCCCGTTATAGCAGCTATTACCGGCACTTATACGGTAACGGTTACAGATATCCTGTCTGGTTGTAAGGCACAAGACTCCGAGATTGTCGTAACAACCACCCCCCCACCGCCTATTGTACTTCCTTCTGTCAATGTATGCCAGGGGCAGATACTGACACTCGAAGCAACGGGCGAAAACCTTGAATGGTACATTGATCCACTGGATACAAGCCGCGCTTCTGCGCTGTCTACACCCAATACAAGTACCTTGGGCAATTATTTTTATTACGTATCACAGACGGTAAACAATTGCACAAGCGCCAAGGCTGGCATTTATGTGCAGGTTGTTCCATGCTGCGATGGGCCCGTATTTATTCCGTCTGCATTTACACCAAACAAAGATGGCCAAAACGATGAGTTCACTGTTGTAAGAGGGCCTAACTTCATAATTGATGAGTTCCTTGTATTCAATCGCTGGGGGCAGATAGTATTTAAGGGCGATAATGTTAATGATAAATGGGATGGTACATTCAACGGTGCGCCCTCCGATATTGGTACTTACTATTATTCGCTTACATATACATGCAGAGACGGCAATACAAAATCCATACAAAAGAAAGGCGATGTAGTATTGATAAGATAAGCGCTGATCATTTGATAAATAAAAAATGCCGGATCAATAGACCCGGCATTTTTTATGTTGATATTTTTTCTGTCAATTACTTCATCAAAGTTACATTGCCCTGATGATGCTCTTTTTGTCCGTCTTTGAAAGATGCATCAATGATGTATACATATACACCTTCGGGTTGATCCTGGTTATTGAACCTGCCATCCCATCCGCGGCCATCAAGTGATGTTGATTCGAACAGCAATTGTCCCCAACGATTGTAGATATCCATCTTGAACGTTGTAAGGCCACGTGTAAGGAACTGGCGCGGATAGAAATAATCATTAAGCCCGTCGCCGTTTGGTGTAAATACGTTTGGTATATCCATGTAGCAATCATTAGCTACCCATACGGTATCTGATGCAGAACAACCGCCAATTGTTACCGTGGTGGAATAGTAGCCGGGAGCCGATACAAGTATCGCTGCAGTTGTTTCGCCGGTGCTCCATATCCAGTGTGCGTTAGGGTTTGTCTGGTTGATGATGTCTACCAGCGCTATTGGATCGCTACCCGGGCATATTGATGTATCAGGGCCCAGGTTTACGTTAGGCATGCCTATTACCGTTACAGTCTTGGATGCGGATGTATCGGGGCATGCCCTGTAGTCTGCAGTAGCGGAGACTGTATAAATACCGGCAGCATCAAATGCATGCAACATCGGGTTTACCCCCTTTATACTATCACCCGGTGCAAAGCTCCATACGATACCGTTATTACCTATACCCGAGTAATTAGCGGTAAACAAAATACTGCTTCCCAGGCACACCATACTATCACTGGCCATAACGGTAATGCCACTCATAGAATCGACATACACATAGCCGGTAATGGTGTCATAGCAGGGAATGAAATCCTTTTCTATCAATGTTACCTGGTACACACCTGAGTTATTGTATGTGTATGTAGGATTATCATTGGTTGATGAATCACCATCGCCAAATAACCATACATAAGACGGAAAAGTACCTGCGGTATATACCGAAGTGTTCGTAAATGTTACAGGCAGCAACTGGCAAATAGTATCGGGCAATATAGAGAACCCGGCCTCTATAGGATGAAGCAGCATCAGGTAAGTCGATGCGCTGTCTACACAATAATGGTTAGCAGTAAGTGTTACAGAATAGCTACCCTGTGCTGAATATATATGTGTAGGGTTTGTTGATGTATCTGATGTACCATCTCCAAAATTCCAGTTGTATGATAAGGTACCCGTTGGTGAAGTGGATGAACCGTTAGTGAATATTACTGTATCACCATGGCAGCCAAGATGCACCGTATCTGTAAATGCTACCGTCATAGGAGGCGCAACAAGCGTTATAGGTCCTGTAATGGTAGTAGAAGGGCAAGGACCTACTTTTATAAACAGATCTGTGTACGTTCCCTGACACATTGAATGTAAAGTAACCGTACTATCGGGCCCTGCAGACGATAGAACAGGTGTCTGCGCTACACCATTAAAGTTGTAGAATATAGTATCTACTGTATACGGGATTATACCGCCTATTACAATATTACCGTTACATGCGCCACACTCCGTAGGGTTAAGTGTACTTACTAAATTTATAACAATAAGTGGTGGAGCAACAATGGTTATAGGTCCAACAGGTGCAGTGGTACAAGTGTTGAGCGTAGCGGTAATATTATCGTATGTACCCGGACATAGATTTATAAGCGTATAGCTACCTGCAAAATTGGTAGTAGCAGATATAGGAGGCTGTGGCACACCATCCAGGTTATAGACAACTGTTATCGGTACACTCGGCGCCATGCCATTAAGCGTTATGGTACCGTCGCAAGCAGAGCAGCCTGCATTTGTGTATGACGTACCCGAAATAATAAATGGCGGATCTGTAATAATACCCGGCCCCGCAGGATCTGTGGTGCAGGTACTTATCGTAGCGGTAATATTGCTGTATATACCCGCGCATAAGCTGGCGATAGTGATCGTGCCATCACCAAGGCTGGTAGCCGAATAAGGCGGTTGTGGCACGCCACCATAATAATAGTTGATAATTATCGGTTGTAGTGGCGGCAGGCCAGATACGGTAAGCGTACCATCACATGCACCGCATACACTTGGGTTGGTAGTTGTAATCGCGCTTATAGCAAATGGTGGATTAGCCACCACAACAGGCCCGGCAGGCGCGGAGGCGCAGAAAGCTACCTTAAGCACAAAATTATCATAAGTGCCTGCGCACATTCCGGTCAGGGTTATCGTACTATCTGCCCCAGCCGTGGCTATGACGGGTGGCTGCTCCACGCCACCATAGGTATAGGTGATCGTGTCTGATGCTCCCGGCGCTATACCATATAAAGTTATAGTTCCATCACACGCGCCGCATACACTTGGTGATGTTGTGGTAAACGCTTCGATTGGTGGCGTAACCCCTGGCAGAATAAATGCAGTATCTCTGGAAGTATCTGAGCACGATACTGCAACCGCTACATAATAAGTAGGTGGTATTGGAGTTACCGTTATACTGGCACCACTGTCTATAAACGCGCCTGATGCATCATACCAATAAATCCCAGATGCAGAATCAGGTATAGGGGCGAACGGTATCGTATCGCAAGTATAATTAACGAACGCTGTATCAGGCGTGAACCTTCGACCGTCAGGTACTGTAACACTCCATGAGGTAGGTACATTTCTGCCGGGTGCAGCTGTACCCGTCGGATTAGTCTTCTCTACCCCTTCAATACCATATCCGTTATTCCATCCTGAACAATGGTCCTTATGTCTTATATGTACTTCTGCGAGGTTAGAACCTTCATACAGTATTATCTGGAAAGAACAGTATTGTGTGGTGCAGGAGAACATATGTGTATTACAAAACTCTACAACAAATTTCCTGTTAGGCGCTACACCTGCTGTACCATAATAGATATTACCACCTGCAGGAATATAAATATCAGAATAAATACCACAAACGGATTTCTTACATGCAGTATTAGAAGGTATACCAGGGCCTAACGTCCAATCAGAAAACATACCGGCTTTTGTAGTATCAAAACTGACATATCCGTTTGATGAGATCAGACATTTAGTATAGGTTGACCCATAAAAGTCAAAGCTAAAACCCATTGGTATCTTTGATGAATAAATATCATCTGCCAATGTAAGGTGATGATAGGAAAATCCACTGGCTATTGCAGTCATAGTAATAGGTTCTCCATTGCACACAATAGTATCATCTCCGGATGGTACAGTAATAGTAACTTGCGACCATGCGCCTGTACTTAGAAAGCAGATAAAAGCAGCGAGTAAAAATTTGTATCTCATAATATTAAGTTCATAAAGGGCGTTATAGTAAATTAAATATACATAGGTAGGTATTAAAAATACGGAATAACTGTATAATGTATATAAATATTTTATTCCGCAATACTTACTCTCTTCTTTTATCAGTCTGTATGTTAGTTACACAGTAGGGTTAAAAACATAACATAGTTTTCACTTTAATTTTCGGTTAATAAAATATAGAGTTTCAGCAAATATGTATATGCATAAAATAACAATTATGTTATATGCAAAACTTGCTTCTTTAAACGAGGATGTCAATTCGCTGAAAATATATTTATTGATTACTTCATTTCTTCCTTTTCCTTCTGCACTTTCAATAGCTTATCTCTAAGGCGGGCGGCTTCCATAAAGTCGAGCTCTTTGGCAGCTTTTTCCATGGCTTTGCGGGTCTGGGCTATAACTTTATCCAGCTGCGCTGCCGACTTATATTCCACAGCATCTTCGGCGGCCAGGCTCAGGGCTTCGTCTTGCACCGCATACTTGTCTGTTGCGTTGTAGCCCTTTATATCCAGCACCGAGCCTTGCTTCATTATCTCTTCCTTACTCTTGCGTATAGTTTGCGGTATTATGTTGTTGTCAATATTGTATTGTATCTGCTTATCGCGGCGGCGGTTGGTTTCATCGATGGTGCGTTGCATACTGTCGGTCATCTTATCAGCATAAAATATTACCAGGCCATCTGCATTACGTGCGGCGCGGCCTGCCATCTGTGTCAGCGAGCGTTCATCGCGGAGAAAGCCTTCTTTATCTGCATCAAGTATAGCCATCAACGACACCTCCGGCAGATCGAGTCCCTCTCTTAAAAGATTCACACCAACCAGCACATCTATTACCCCTAATCTTAGATCGCGCAATATCTCCACACGCTCCAGTGTATCCACTTCGGAGTGTATATATTTCGAGTTTACGTTTATTCGTTTCAGGTATTTATCCAGTTCTTCTGCCATACGCTTGGTGAGCGTAGTAACGAGTACCCGGTCTCCTTTTTTTACCCGCTTGTCTATCTCATCAAGGAGGTCATCTATCTGGTTTATGCTGGGGCGTATCTCTATCGGTGGCTCAAGCAGACCCGTTGGGCGCACTATCTGTTCTACCACTACGCCACCACTTTGCTCCAGTTCATACTTGCCTGGCGTCGCGCTTATATACAATGCCTGATTCACCTTAGTTTCGAATTCATAAAAATTAAGCGGCCTGTTATCGAGTGCAGAAGGCAACCGGAAGCCGTAATCAACAAGCGTAAGTTTGCGCGAGCGATCGCCACCATACATGCCGCTTATCTGCGGTATAGTAACGTGGCTTTCATCTACGACTAATAAAAAATCATCCGGAAAATAATCGAGCAAGCAGAAGGGACGGGTCCCAGGCTTTCGTCTGTCGAGAAAGCGTGAATAGTTTTCGATGCCACTGCAATACCCGAGCTCCTGTATCATTTCCAGGTCGTAGTTCACACGTTCTTTTATGCGTTGCGCTTCGAGTGGCTTACCAATGTTCTTAAAGTAATCTATCTGCGCGGCCAGCTCATCCTGTATCTCATACAATATCTGCGACATCTGGTCGCGCGGAGCTATATACAGGTTTGCAGGGAAGATAGCGGCATTATCCATTGTACTAATGCGCTTACCCGTCTCCGGTTCAAAGCTTTCTATCTCTTCTATCTCGTCGCCAAAGAAAGTAATGCGATAACCATAATCCACATACGGCAGATTTATATCCACAGTATCACCATTCACACGAAAGGTGCCTCTTGTAAATTCTCCCTGGCTGCGATTGTATAATGAATTAACAAGGTTGTGCAGAAAGTTATTCCGGCCTATGTTATCGTTCTTCTTAAAACGGATGATGCTATTAGCATATTCGGCAGGGTTACCAATACCGTATATACACGATACCGATGCCACTACGATGATATCCCTGCGGCCACTGAGCAGACTGCTGGTAGCACGCAGACGCAGCTTTTCTAACTCTTCGTTTATGGAAAGGTCTTTCTCTATGTAGGTATTTGATACAGGCATGTATGCCTCAGGCTGGTAGTAGTCATAATACGACACGAAGTACTCAACCGCATTATCGGGGAAGAACTGGCGAAACTCTCCGTATAGCTGCGCCACCAATGTTTTATTGTGGGTAAGCACTAACGTAGGGCGCTTTACTTCCTGTATCACATTGGCTACGGTAAATGTTTTACCCGAGCCCGTAACGCCCAACAGTGTCTGGAATTTCTCCCCACTGTTCACACCCTCCGCCAGTTGGCGTATGGCTTCGGGCTGGTCGCCGGCCGGCTGGTAATTACTCGCTATCTTAAAGTTCATCTGTAGTAAATTTCGTCAATTTTATTGATAAAACACCTTGCCATAAAGCAAAAAACAGGATGGCTTACGGCCATCCTGTTTTTATAAAATATAGTCGAAAGCTTATTTACTTTTCTTGGTTGTAGTAGCCTTTTTAGGTGCTGATGATGACTTTTCAGCTTCATTGATCTGCTTTATCAGATCATCTGCAGGGTTCAGCACATCCAGTTTTTCCTTCCATGTTTTTTCATCGGGCTTGTCGTTCGTATTGTAGTAATACAACAGCAGATACTCTTCTGCCAGTATCATGTCGTTTTTCTTGGTGAGGTCAGCACCTACGGCATTTATCCATTTTATAAAGTACGGTGCGGCAGTACCTTGTTTTGCATCAGGGTCCAGTGCGGCTCCTGAACGTCCTCTCCAGTAAGTAGCGGATGGTTGATCAGGATACTTTGTTTCCATTTCCTGGAAAGAAGTAGCCGCATTGCTATAGTCCTTTGCATAATAATACATAGCTCCACGCCAGAAATAGTCGAGCGGCTGCGTGGCAGGATTAGCCTTTACCAGCTTGTTGTACCATTCAGCAGACTTCGCATATTCCTTTGCATCTTTAAATGCTTCTGCTACCTGGCGATATATTTCCGTCTTGTTCTGTGAGGTATCCGCATCCAGTGCTTTTGCATAATAATAACCTGCGGTATCCAGCAGATTTAGCTTCAACGCAAGTTTACCGTAGTTCAGGTAATCGGCAGGGTATATTTTCTTAGGGTCCTGCTTAGAGAAGTATATCCTTGTGTTGGTAAGCGCATCAGTAGAGTCACCATTCTCCATCTGGCTGTACGCGAGGATACCATATATACCCGGCTTGTTGGTAACGCCCGATGATAAGAGTTGCTGTGCGCCTTTTATCGCTTCATCATAATGCTTGGATAGATACATTATATCTACAAGGTTCACCTGATCGTCAACAGATTTATCAGAAAGATCATAGTAGCGCTTGATGTTCTGATATGCGAGGTCGTAAGAACCTGAACGCTCGTATGCATTTGCCAGGTCGCGGTAAGGTAGCGGGTTGGTAGAGTCAGCATTTTTTGCCTTGCCGTAATTATCCAGTGCGCTCGGATAGTTATGCGCCGCATACCATAATGCACCTATGCGCGAAAACGCCAGTGAGTTTTTCGCGTCCTTCTCAGTGATGTGCTCATAGTTATTCATGGCTTCACCACCGCCGCCTTGTATCTTCTGGTAAGCATCGCCCAGGCCTATGTGTATATCCGCATCATCTGATTTCTCGAGCGCTGATTTGTACCATGTTATCGCCTGCTGATTATCGCCACCATCCGTATAAGTTATAGCGTCAGCTGCATAGCGCAGTGGTTCCCACTCTTTTTTCTTTGCTTTATCCGCCACCAGCTTTGCAAGACGTGCACCTTCTGTGGGGTTCTTCTTTACAAAAGCCACCCTCGCCAGGCCCGACATATTCGCGGGATCTTCCGGAAATTTTGAGAATGTATTGTTCGCATCCGTTACAAGGCCAGCACCAAGTTGCGACAGACCGAGGTAGTAATTAGCTATGGGGTCTTTGTCAGCAAAAGGCGTCAGCATCGACTGTGCACTTTTATATCTTTCGTACTTGTACATCTTTACGCCATCTGCCAGCGTCTGCGCCTGTGCGTTCATCGCGAATGCAAAAGCGGCAAAAATTCCGATTACTTTTCTCATCTCTTTTTAATGTTTATTACTATGCCTGTTGTTGTTAATACTTAATGATTTATCTCTGCATCCCTTATTACAATGTTCATACGCAACGGGAAGAGATGCGCATTTGCAAAAATGAGTTGTCCCCGTGCCTGTACCATAAAGTTGGCGAAACCTGTGCCAAGGCCAGGATAGCTCTCCGCATTTATGTAATACAAGTTGCGTACCAGCGGATACGTCTTGAGCGCTATGTATGCCTGATAGGGTTGAAAAGAGCGGTGCGCAGTATCGTTCTGTATAGCTATCACACGTACACTGTTTATGAACGCGCCACTATTGGTAGTATCGTGCGGATCGCTTACATAACCGAGACCCACAAAGCCTATAGCATCGGGGTTTTTCGTTACATAGTCTACCACAGCGGCATTACCCTTTGCTGCAAATACGTTGCTGCCCAGCTTTTGTCCTTTTAGTAGTGAGTCGGTGATATAACGTACCGTGCTTGAGCCCTGATTGTCAAATACTACTGTATACTTTTTCTTATAAACACCTGTTAATATGCCCTTTATCTCGTCAAGTCCCAATACACTATCGGGCGCGCTGTTATTAACTATGATGGCCACTGCATCTTCTGCAAGCGGCAACGATGATGGCACTATAAGGTTTTGTTCCGCTATCTTCTTCTCTTCCGCACTGAGCTCACGTGTCACTAAAATGATGCGGGCCTTCTTGTTCAGATAATCAGCAAAACACTCAGATTCCGACTTATAATGGACGTTTATTTTAGCATCAGGATAGCTGCTATCAAACACCTTTAACTGTTCATCTATCACTGGCTTATACGTCTCATCGGCCGATATATCTATAGTGCCCGACGCCAGATTATCTTTTGGCGTATTATCGGGGCCGCACGATACTATAAAGGCGCTGATGAACAATGAGAAAATAATGGCTTTTAGCACAGGCATAAGAAGCGCAATTTTACTTATAAATCGGTTAACCTAAGATTTTTATATAGCTTGTAACAATAATTTAACAGGTTACAGACATATGCGCAATGCAGTCTGCATATACCTTATCGGTGCTCATTGCGCTCGCGCCGCATCTTTATCATAGCACTCGCGCCACGGTATATCCTGAATGCACCATACAGCACCATAGCACCACCCAATATGTAGGCGTACGTGGCCGATAACTGCATAGTACCAAAATACCGCGCCCACAGCACCAGCGCGCCTATAATTATATACAGCCCACCCATACCAAAATCGAGGCTGGTACGGAAACCTCTGTAAGACTTGTTGTGATGTTCGTACCCTTCTTCGTTATACCGCATAAAGTGCTGATTTTTGGTGCCGCAAACATAATATTTAAAACGCTTTTGTTCCGTTAATATTATATAGCATTGTGTAAGACACATACTGCCACATTTTCCATAAAAAAAGGGTCCTATAGATATAGAACCCCACTTAAATGAAAAAAAATTTCTACAACATACCTATATCTACGAGCGAAAGAAGTACGCGGTTTTGTGAAGCTCTTAACTATTTTAAAACTGCTCTTTACGGTTCACAGCTTCTATGCCTTTATACTTTGTGGGTGGCGTATGTTATCATCAGGGTCATACTTACGTTTTACAGCCTGCAGACGCGGGTAGTTATCTGCATAATATGCCTGCTCGCAATTGCTGAACTCAAGGCTACAATAATTCACATACTGCCGATTGATACCATGCTGCTCCGTTATCTTCAACACCTCCGTAGTTACCGCCGCTATCGCCTTATCTTGTGTGGCACTATTACCATAGCCCTGCAACTCCGATACAAAGTCGTACCCCCTGTGTGGGTAGGAAGACTGCTTTTCTGCATCGGCATCATTTATCTTGCCACCCAGCGTATTCACCTGGTACATCATTCCGGGTGTGGCTATAGTTTTAGCGAAAATGTCTTTTATGAATGGCGCCACATCGCTATACCCCTTAAAGAAACCGGCTGACGAATTTCTGAAACGCAGCGGTTTGCCCACACCATAATAATTCTTCACCATCGTTTCGAGCGCGCCCACACGACTACTATGAAAATCATCGACTACGGCCGACAGCTTATTCAGTAGTGGTGGCAAATTATTATCATCCGGCTCATAATTGGTAATAAGGATATTTAACGTACCACCATTGAGCACATAACCCGAGAAGCACGGTGCAGGTAATTGCGGCATTAGTTCCATCCATGTTTCCAATATCGCAGCTGCCCGTTCTGCATCCAGCTTGCGCGCTTTAAAGTAATGTGCCTGTAGTGTAGGCGGCGCGGCATGCGTGGTAAATATCATTTCAGTAACTATGCCAAAGTTGCCATTGCCGCCACCCTTCAGTGCCCACAGCAGTTCTGCATCGTTCTTAGTGTTGTGTATGTTCCCCTGCCCGTCTACCATAGTAGCCTCGAGGAGATGATCACAGGTGAGACCGTACTTGCGCGCAAATATACCATAGCCGCCACCAAGCGTTAACCCGCCGAGGCCCACTGTAGCACACGATCCACCCGGCAGCAACCTGCCTTTCGATAAAGTATTATCATACAGATTGCTCAGTGTGCAGCCGGGTCCTACTTTTATCTTTCCGCCATCCAGCATCTCTACACTGTTCATTTTCGATAGGTTGATGACCATACCATCATCGTTGCACGAAAAACCCTCCATGCTATGCCCTCCGCTTTTCACGGCAATAGGTAGTTTCTTATCCTGTGCATAACATACCGCCGCAGCCACATCTTGTGCCGATGTGCACACAGCTATTACTTGTGGGTATTTATCTATGCGCTCATTAAACCCCTTTCGCAGCGCATCATAACGCGCATCTTTTTTATCAACGAGATCCAGTGATGTTGCAGCACTATTGCCCGCCGGCAAAGGCTTCGGCGCAGCACCAGAGGCTGTTACTGTCTTCGTTGTATTATCATTGCCCAAACCACAGGCAGCAAGAAAAAATACTGCACCAGCAGCAGGCAATAATTGAATGAATTGTTTGCGGCTATATTGTTTCATCAGTGTATAGAATCATACTGATGAAGGTAGTTATTTATGGACTTGTTTTTGTACTTAGCCACAGCACTACTATTCAGCATCCGTTGTGTCACTCTCTTCAGCTACATTTCATTACTCAGCTTCTCTAAAAAAACAATGAGCGGCACCGCCACTCATTGCACATTATCATTGATGGAAACACATTATCACATTAAATCTACTCCTTCACTACTCTCACCATATTCCTCGCACCATCAGCTCCCGTCATTTCAAGGATATACATACCTGCAGATAATTGCTGCATCGATAATCTATTATCCCCTTGCTGTAGTGTGCCTGTTTGCATGCTCACACCAGCAGCATTCAGTATGCGGTAGCTGCCGCTTTCCTGCATACCTTTTACCACAAGCTCATCTTTTGCAGGGTTAGGATACACCGCTATATTCGCGCCGTTAATTGTCTGCACGCTTTCACCGTGTACATATACGTCCTGGCAAGTTGTTGCATTGCCACAGTCAGTATAAACGGTCACACATACGTTATAACTACTGTCTACGTCTACCGCATACGCATGCGTAGGGTTTGTTGTCGTGCTTGTTGTTCCATCACCAAAGCTCCATACCACACTATCGCCGGTTGTTCCGGTATAAGTAAATGTTGCAGAGTAAAGAGTTGGTGAGTAAGTGAATGATGCCGTAGGCGTTGCTGTACAGCTACAGTTATCATAGCCATACTTGGCAATGAAGACATCGTACTCGCCTCCAACGCTTACAAGTGTATCAGACGCAACGTATATAGAGCTTTCAAATTGGCCTGCTACATAAACGTTTCCCTTACGGTCAGAGGCCAATAGCTCAGTATATTCATTTGCAGATGGTGGACTAGTAAGCGTGTCCTCACCCAGAACTTGGCCTGTCGTCTTATTAAATCTTGTTATGAAGATATCATATAGTGTGCCTAAAGGCTGGCGTAAAGTATCCGCAAACCCTGGCCAACTAAGGTCCTCACCGTACTCACCGGCAGCCACTATTTCATTATTACTATTCAATGTGATAGCTGTAAACCCATTGGGGCCTGTTGTTCCGTCATTGTCAGCACATTTTACCCATTGATTGACACCACCTGAGTTTAATTTAATAACAGTAGGTGCGCCATATCCACCACCAAGGGTAAAAGTATACCCGTTGAATAAGCAACCCGCAAAGCCATCTCCAGCCACATACATACTTCCGCTATCGTCAATTACCGGTCTTTGATAGAAAGTAAGATCAGCCCCCCCTGCCTCACTTTGGTGGTACCATACAAGATTGCCTGTGCTGTCGAATGCACTTACAAAACCGCTTCCAGTAATATGTGAGCCATCAAAATATAAAGAACCAAACGAAGTCAAACCACCAGCAAAATAAAATCTTCCGCTTCTGTAATCTTTTTGCATGCGCATGTCGTTTGCTGCTGGTCGATCTACTCCTATTTGTGGCCTAATAACCTCCTGAAAACTGCCGACCGCATTGTATTTCAAAATGCATGGACTTACCGAATCAACAACGAATGTATTATTAGCATACACACCAGGCGCTAGTAGCATCATCCAATAGACATCACCATTTGGCGAAACATTAAGATCTATATTCGCAGTATTATCATAGGAGGAGGCATATACGGTGTCAGACTGTGGCATAATAAACCATTTATAATTACCCGCTGTATCAAATTTGGCGAGGTATAATTGCTGAGCTACATTAACTATCGTAGTGTCGCTACCAACGTATGCCGTGCTTGAACTAAACGCTGCCGACGCAATCATCATTCCTGTGACATAAACGCCGCCCAACGTATCTAATTGTAAATTGTATCCATAATCATAATTACTGCCGCCAATAATTTTTACCCAACGCAAAACACCATTGCACGTGAAGCTACTGATTACAGCATCTGTATAGCCATAGCCGGTTTCAGAATGTCCATCAACATTTAAACCGTCTTGGTAAAAAGAGCCAATGACGTAAATATTCCCCTGCTTATCGGTGGCAATGTCACTCGCGTTTTCGTTATAAGAACCAAAATCGTTGTATGCGCTGCCCTCGCGCACGCCCCAACGCCAAGTTTGCGCCATTGCTGTTGCACCAATAGCACCTATCATAATGATGAGCAAAAATATTTTCTTCATAGTTGTTTTTATTTGCTAATTGCAATTTAGTTAAAAAATATAAGAAGGCCCCGGCTTTTACACCGGGTACCTTCTCATGTTTTACTTGCTTCTTTTTACCGCCATAGTTTCTTCAATGGCGATAGCGAAGCGGATCACCTCATTATACTCAGTCTGCTTTGCAGCAGCACTTTCCCGTTCTCTTCAAGCGCTACAATGTAAACACCCGGAACGTAGTTGCCTAATTGCAGCAACCAAACGCCTTCAGCGTCCATAACCGCATGCCTTTCTACAACACGTCCGTCCATCGAGTACACTACAATGCTTCTGCTATCTTCCGCATGCCCAGCATCACCGTAAGCATACATCACCTTGGCACTGTTCGCCGCCGGGTTTGGCGCCAGCACCAGTGTCGCTAACGATGACGTTACCTGTGTTGCATGCTGCCCCGTAGTATCCGTCCACCGTGGCGCGAAACTGTTAGGGCATGGATGGAAATGCTGTATCGGTATCAGCTTTATACAATCACCTGTTGGGGTATGTATCACTATCTTTATCGTATCAGATGTCGCGCTCGATCCGGCATCCAGCACATAGCGAAACTTCACCGTACTCGAACCTGTAGCCATCGTCCCTGTTGATGGTATCAGCATACCATTGATGGCGCTGATATCGTACGGCAGTGTGCCACCCGTAGTATTTGTAAAGCTTATCACCATGGTGTCTTTACAGCCCGTGCCACTTGAATCATGTATAATGCTTAGCGATGGTTGCGCTATATTCCGGCAGTCTGTACTGTTACAATTCGTATCCAGCGTGATGCTCATAATACCACTCGTATCAAAACAAGCAGCATCGCGGATCACCAGTTGATAGTTACCTGGTACTGTCACTGAGTACGATGTCACCGGTCCCGTGCCTGCGGCAACAGGCACACCACCGCGCAGCCATGTCCATCCTGTGATAGGCGGCGAGGCGAGATAAGGGCCCGTGATCGTTCTCGGCAATACAGTAGAGCAGAAATCATAGCACCCTATCGGGAACTCCCACATATAGCTTTGCAGCCCTTGCGGTGCTACCACTATCGTGCTGGCCGTGCAGCCGTTGGTATCGGTATACGTCACCTGGTAGCTGCCTCCGTCATGCACATTGATCGATGCGCCAAAACCACCGTTGCTCCAGTTATACACGCCTCCTGGCGATACATCAGTTGCCGTCAGCTTCACCGTATACTCGCCACAGTTGGTGATCGTTGCTGTCACCGTTGGTGCAGGTGTATAATCGAACACTCTTACATGGAATACAGGGCTGGTATCTGAGCAGATACCTCCACCCGGATTTACGACTTGTGTTATTACCTGGTACGTATATACACCGATACCTTCATTATCAGTATAGCTGCTAACACCTAAGCCGCTGCTCACAACAACACCTCCCGACAACCATACGTATGTTACACCCGGCGCACCGGTATAAGCCGATAGCGTGTAGTTCACACCTGAACATGCGCTCGTGTCGCCGTTGATGAAGGCGGGTGGTGGCGTTGAGTAGTTAACAGACACTGTACTTGTTTTATTATTACAACCAAAGTGATTGGTCGCATCCACCCAGTACACTCCTGTCGTGTAAACATGAAACGTATTAATTGTCGTATATCCTATCTCGGTTGAATTATCGAACCACTCATAGTGTTGAGGAGTAGTACTACCTCCCGAATATGTAAGGGTAACTGCCGTGCCAGCACATGGTGATGATGGTAAAACCGAAAGCCCTCCCCCGATTAGTCCATTAGGTTGTACTCTTATTGTATCAAAAAAGGTAGATGTACAACCGTAAATGTTGGTAACAGTTAATGTGACACGTTTAGATGCGCTGGGTGTCAACGTAGTATATACTCTATATACAGGCCCATACAGTGAGTTTGTCGATAGATCACCAAAATCCCAGAACGCTGTCAACCCTGTCGGTGTACTAAGATTCGTAAACATTACTGCAGTATCCTGTATGCATGGGCTATCAATACTCACTGAGAAGTTAGCAACTGGCAGTGCAGGTAGCACGATCGCATCATTCCCTTCGCAAGTCCCTGAGCTTGTTCCGTAGGTCCACATCACGTAATCGTGCAGCCCATAGCTACCCGGTGTCAGTGTGGTGGTATAGCTCGGGTAGCTGCCCACATGAGCGCCAGAGTTTATCTGGAATTGCTCGGTAAATGTAGTGCCCGGGTAATAGTTGCTGTTATCCAGCAGCACTACCGTGTAGCCTGCGCCAGCAGGCGCGCATGTTACCTCATGGTTCAGCCCCGGTATCAGCGGTATGATGAACGTTGTGTCGAGTTTTTCAACGCATGTATCCGTCCCGTTAGTATAGGTCACATCATACTCAAAGGTGTACAAGCCTGCTGCCAGGAAGTAGCAGTCAAGGTCATTGCTCGTAGTCACTACACCCTGTGCCTGCGGTATCGGCCAGCCCCACGATGTGCTTACTATCGTGCTGCCTGTATGTGTGGCGTGCAGGTGCACTACACCGCACACATGCGTCACCGTATCAAATGCCAGTACCGGCGGTGTACCCGCGCTGCATGGCGGCGGTGGCGCCGTATCGCAGTGGTAGTTCACATCTACTACATTGCTCGAGCTGCGGCATCCGTTAGAGTTTACCGCTATCACATAATAGTCGGCAATGTGGTTGGCGGTCCATGTCACACATGGCGGCGGTAGCCCCGCACAACTGGTAAGCACCGTTGTGCCTGCCATCCAGTAAAGGCTGTCTGTGGCCCCATATCCGGTACTTATGGTTGCCGTCAGCGGTATGTGGATACTTGTTGTATCGCAATAATTAAATGGCCCATCGGGCGTAATGTTTGCCACTGGCGATGGTTTCACCCATATCACATTGTGGAAGCTCACTGTATCGTGGCAGCCATACTCATTAATAACGGTCGCCGTCACCGTGTAGGCAACATTGCCGCCTACCGGTGTGCCGTAATGGTGCGTTACGGTGTATCCCGCGCCCATGGCTGTTGTGCCGTCGCCAAAATCCCAATTCACAATACCGCCGCCACTAGGGCTTAAGCTTGCTGTAAAAGGATAACCTTCGCAAATACTGTCAATGAACGTACCGCCCACGCTGAATTTGATCGTGTCATGCGGTACACCACGTATCCACACTTTTAGCGTGTCCGAATAGAAGGTCGTGCACTTGCGCACTTTTACGATCAGGTCAGCAGTTGCACCCGTCGCCCCTTCATTATTCCACAGCACGTTCACCGTGTCCGTTCCGTCACCGCTGCTCACGCTGCCCGCCGTCCCGGGGAAGATGCTCCATGCATAAGTTTCACCATCGCCATAGGTCGCGTTATACAATTCGTAGCTGCTTGGGCATACGGTATCCAGGCCATGTATGGTGTCCAGCACCACGGGCGTGTCTATCACTTTTATGATCGTATCGCTCGGGCAGTTAGGGAAGGCTGCTTCGTCGCGCCATAGCAGCACCTTGAATGGTCCTGTTCCGCTAAAGGTCACATTCGTCGTAGGTCCCGATGCAGGGCTTACTGTGCCACCCACGGCAGCCCATTCAAATACAGTGCCCGCTAATGCGCTTGCTCCCGTATAAGTTATCGGCACACCCTTACAAGCTATGCTTGGGCCTACGATGCTGTCCGGCGGGTGCGGCAGTGAATCTACCGTTATTACTTCCGGCGATGGCGGGCATAAGCTACCTATTACCGATAATGTATAAGTACCCACTTCGCTAAAGATGTAGGTAGCAGGGCTGCCCGAAGGGTGCACTGTATGGTCAGGGAACGTCATACTAAAAGAACCCGTGCCGCCGCTCAACGTAAATATCTGCGAGCTGTTCAGGCACATCTTCGTTACCTCAGGCGTTATCGTTGCAGGTGGCAGTACGTTTATCGTTATCGTGGCAAGCCCGCCGCAGCCCAGCAGTGTATTGATATAGTTGCATGTCAGCGTAATAGTGCTGGGTAAGGTGCTGCCGGTATTAACAACGATCTTATTCGGTTGGTCGGTCGCCGTAGTGGTAGCATCACCGCCCGTCGAGCTGATGTTCCAGTTAAACACCGTGCTTGGCCACTCCGGCAGTATATACGTATAGGAAGTCCCCGAACACACGCTTGTTGGGCCCGATATATGGCCCGTCTGCTCTATGACGGGTATCTTCGCGGTGGCTATGCCCGGGCATGCCACAGGGCATCCCGCCGAGTTGAACGATACATAGCCGAAACCGGAAGTATCTACTGCATCCCATACGACCACAAAAGTTGGTCCTGTCGATGATCCCACAACGTGTCCGCCTGTCTGGCTCCACGAATAGGTACCGCAATGAGAGTCCACGCTGTAAGTGCCTGTATCGTTCTGGCATATCACCGATGGACATGATATCTTCACACCTGGTTTTGGTGTCACGGTTAGTATTATCTGATAAGTATTAGAACAGCCACACGCGTCCGTCACCGTTAGGAAAACCGGGTACGTACCGGGATGGTCAAATTCATGTGTCACAGGGTCATCGGTACTGCCATCTGCCGTACTCGATGAGCCGTCACCAAAATCCCAATACCACGATATGATCGGTGAGCCCGGGCTGGTGGAGTTGCTGATGAAATTAAGTATCGTACTGTCGCAGATGGTAAGCGAAGGTGCCGTCGTGCTATCCGGCTTAGTGTAGAAATGTGCTGTTGGTATCGGTATAATGGTGTAGCATAGTGTCAGGGTAGAGATACACCCGTAGACAGATGTGTCCGTAAGCGTTATGTTGCCCGTGCCGCTCGCGCCCCAGTGCACCGTGCACGTAGCACCTGTGGCCGTGAAGGATGTTGCGCCCGTCACTGCCCAATGATAATGACTGCTTGCCACATCATGCGCGGTATAAACAACAGTTGTATTAGCGCATACATTGATGCATCCGCTGTCTGCATAGAATTCGCCCTTTTGGTTTATCACCTGTGGAGACTGGCATGCTACCGATGAGTTATCGGTAATGTAAGGATTAGGCAGTGGTACTATAAGCACGGTTGCCGTGCCCTTAGCTATTGTGTCCACTCCTGTCGAGTCAAATACGTACACATGAAGTGTCGCGGTGCCTGCGGCGCCCCAGCTTACAACTGCTGTATTGCCGCTTCCGGTGGCATACCCTTGCGGTGTCACCGTCCATACATACGTCACGCCGCCCGGATAAGAGGCTACGCGATACGTGTCAACTGCGCCGATACATGCTGTATCGTGCCCTGTTATGGGTATTGTAGCGTATGCTCTTGCCGTTTGGCTAAAGCAAAACAGGCACAATACCCCTAACGCAATGGAGAGGGTAGCCCTTCTCATGATCCCTTGTTTTTTTGGTCTCATAAAGCTTTTTTTGGTGTGTAAAAAAATACTTTCGTTTGTTGCAGGGGTTTTGGTCCGGAGTATTTTCATACCTCAAGGCCATCAGTTTTTCCTTTGTACCGCAATAAAAATATTAGTCATTCAATCCAATCAGAGGCTTCTTTGATCCAGTCTAGAAGGGGTATTTATAATTCATGGTAAACTTTAACTGAAAAACATATTATAACTCATTCTTACTAACATTTATTTAACGAATGTAAAACATTGTTTTAAAAAACAACAATTATTTTTTTAAAAATTTATCTGGAAACCATTGCTAAACAATGTAAATGGTTTTAATTATAAATAATTACTTTATAACAATTAATGCATGTTGTTAATTAATCTGTATAATGATTCAATAGCATAGAGCTTCGATTAAAACAAATTACTCTTAAATATGCATCGTAAAGATTAGAATGATCTGTTTAATCAGGTTGTCACATCCATAAATAATCAGCTATATCTGCAAGATCAATTGTATTTCACTAAAATTATTTCTGGTCAGAAATTTCATCCCAAAACACCTCAAACCCCCATCAATACGCAATACTTTTCCGCATCATGCCCGTTTAAGACGGCATGGTGCCCACTTAAAACCGCATCATGCGGATTGCTTTTGGCAAAAATAAATTGCAGTAACACCTTTGTGCCGTGAAGAAAGGATTATCAGTACCATGTGAGGGGCGTCGCTCTCCTTCAAGAATCATTGGTGAATTCCCCTTCAAAGTCTGGCTGCCCGTAGATATGCGCATCGGTCAGTGCATGCGAGGGCGCTGTTGGTCGCAAGTAACCAACACCATTGCCGTTGTCAGTTGCGCAACTACAACTTTTACCAATGCCGTTGCAGGTCACCATCCATCAACTAACTAAAGTGTTGTTGCTTGCCAGACCCAGCAGCAAATCAGTTAAGTGTTCATACGGCTACAGCCACATGATTACTTTCTTATTACTATTGTTGTTGGTCGCTGATCAGCAACACCCGTGTGGCTTAAAGCCGTATGAACATTTTTATAAACATTCAAAACAACCATCAATATAAAAGAAGAAGAAATAAGGACACCAATAAATGAATAGAAGGAAAAGAAAAGACATTGCATAGCTCTATGCGATCATTCCCGCATGTACATAACAACGCTACTAATGATGATTTTATAACGACGTACAAACTCCGGCCCACTTCATTGTCACGCAAACTTCCCTTCAGGGGTGGGGACAGGGCACAAAAAAAGAGGCTGTGGGTTATACAGCCTCTTTTAACTTCGCTAAAACTATTTTTTCTTAGCGGCTGCCTTCTTAGGGCCAGCATTCTTCTTAGGTGCTGCTTTTTTTGGAGCTGCGGCTTTTTTTGGAGCTGCGGCTTTCTTAGCAGGTGCTGCCTTTTTAGGAGCTGCTTTCTTAGCAGGTGCTGCTTTTTTCGCAGGAGCTGCTTTCTTTGCTGGCGCTGCTTTCTTCGCAGGTGCCGCTTTTTTGGCTGCAGCTTTTTTAGGAGCTGCTTTTTTTGCTGTTGCCATAACTGTGTGAATTTAAGGGTTAAACAAAAAACTTTAGCCTGGATACATAAAGGGGTTAGACCTTATGCAACCGCTGTTGTATCTTTCACAGAGATCAGCGTTTTATTACGCGTCTTCCTGAATTCTACTATACCGTCAGTCAAAGCAAAAATGGTAAAATCTTTACCTAAACCTACATTAACGCCCGGATGGTAAACTGTACCACGCTGACGAACTATTATGTTACCAGAGATCGCCGGTTGTCCACCGAAGATCTTTACACCTAATCTTTTACTTTGTGAGTCCCGGCCGTTCTTTACACTACCTTCACCTTTTTTATGTGCCATTGTATTTTACTTCTTATTATTAATTACTAAATTAAAGTTAAGCTATTTCGTTGATCTTTATCTTAGTCAAAGACTGGCGATGGCCATTTTTCTTCTGGTAGCCCTTTCTCCTGTTCTTCTTAAAGATAATAACTTTTTCACCTTTCAGATGATCCAGTATTTCAGCATGTACTTTTTTAGACTTCCCGAAAGTAATATTACCGCCGTCGCTAACCATAGATACTTCTGATAATTCTATCTTGTCACCTGTATTACCTGCCAGGCGATGCACAAACAATTGGTCGTCTTTCTTAACCTTAAATTGTTGCCCTGCTATTGTTACTATTGCAAACATGATCTTACTAAAAATATTTTTGCAAAGTTAATACACTTTTTGGTTTAAAAAAATAAAATGCAGTTTTTTTGTAATTTTTTCAATAATTTATTTTATATAGATACACACATCCTTCCGTGTGCTGCAAATACATTGGTAAATTTCTTCTTAAAATTAAAATATTTTGCTGTAATAATAAATTAATTTTATGGTGCAGTTTCAACACCATGAAGATCAAATCTTTCCTTGCCAAATCTTACGCCTCCATCGTTCATTCCCGTGTGCGCAAAGAAATGGCTACCGCGGTGGCCGACCAGCAAGCAGTGTTACAATATCTGCTAAAGTATGGCAGCCGCACATCGTTTGGCAAAGAGCACAATATGCTTGATGTGAAGACATACGATGAATACAAAAGTGCAGTACCCATCCGCGACTATGAAGCTTTCTCGCCCTACATCGATAAAATAAAAAGTGGCGAGCAGAACGTGTTATGGAAGGGCAGGCCCATTTATTTCGCAAAGACATCGGGCACTACAAGCGGTGCAAAATATATACCCATAACGAAGGACTCGATACCTAACCATATAGGCACTGCGCGCGATGCATTGCTGTGCTATATGGCAGAGAGCGGCAATTCATCATTCGCTGATGGCAAGATGATATTCCTCTCCGGCACGCCGGAGCTGGAGCGTATGGGTGGCATACCCACGGGCAGGCTCAGCGGCATCGTAAATCATTACATACCCCGCTATCTGCGCAGTAACCAGCTGCCATCATACGAAACAAACTGTATTGAAGACTGGGAAACAAAGCTTGATAAGATCGTTGCCGAAACGATCAATGAAAATATGTCGCTGATAAGCGGCATACCACCGTGGATGCAAATGTATTTCGACTGGCTTATGGAGCGCAGCGATGGCAAGAAGATAAAAGAACTCTTTCCCGCATTACAAGTAATAGTGCATGGTGGTGTAAACTTCGAACCATACAAAAGTAAGATGCTTGAGAGCCTGGGCAGTCATGTAGATATGCTCGAAACATTCCCTGCATCAGAAGGCTTTTTCGCCTTTCAGGATACGCTTGATAAAGAAGGCTTGCTGCTCAATACTAATTCAGGGATATTCTATGAGTTCATACCCGCGGCAGAAATATATAATGATAGCCCTACCCGCCTCTCTCTCGCAGATGTGAAAACAGGAGAGAACTATGCACTACTCATAAATAGTAATGCAGGCTTGTGGTCTTACAACATTGGTGATACTGTACGCTTCGTTAGTCTGGATCCTTACCGCATTGTAGTAACCGGCCGGGTGAAACATTTCATCTCCGCATTTGGCGAGCACGTGATCGTTGAAGAGGTAGAACAAGCGATGATGCAGGCCGCGAAGGAGCACGGTATGCACATCATAGAATTTACCGTGGCGCCGCGCATACAGGTTGGCGACGAGCTACCGTATCACGAATGGTTTGTAGAGTTTCAAAACGAGCCTGATGATGTGGAAACATTTGCCTTCTCAGTAAATAATTACCTGCGCGAAAAAAACATTTATTATAACGACCTCATCACCGGCCGCATACTGCAAACATTGAAAATAAGGCCGATGAAAAAACACGCCTTTATAGAATACATGAAGTCGATAGGCAGGCTGGGCGGCCAAAATAAAGTACCCAGGCTCAGCAACGACCGCAAGATAGCAGATGCGCTGCAAGACTGGGTACTATAAATAATCTCAGAGGTATTTATTCTTCCGATGACTCATCATCACCGTCATCAGATGTTGTATAGTAAGTGGTAGTAGTGGTGGTTCTTGTCTGGTAATCATCCGCATCATCATTATTGTTGTAATTGATGTATGTTGTTGTTCCACTATTGCTGTCTTTGTTTTTATCTTTAGGTGCAACATCGTTCTTAGACCACGACACCAGCCATTTATCATTTACCCTGATCAGGTTAAGCGTTTGCGTTTTACGATCGGGCATGGTTTCATAAGTTACCACAGCTACATCACCGTTCTCTTTAGCATCTTTTATAAGAATACTTGTACTTTGAAAATTCAATTTAGTTGTATCGGGCATCATTTTGGTAAATTCGCCGAACATATCCAGCATCTTTTTTGTTTCATCAGTAGAGCAGTCTTTAGCTTTATCAAAGTCCATATCGTAAAATGCACGTAGCCAAACATAGGCTGTCTGATGAGCATCATCGACTATTAACTCATTAAATATTGAGTTGCCCCATACTGTGTAAGACAGATAGTCTTTTGATACCAAGTCGTACTCAGGTGTTTCAAGAAAGCGGCCTGTATTATCTATCAACTGCATCTTGTCACTTAACGTTGCTAGTGCTACATTACCTTCGAAGACATACGATACTTGAAGTTTGGGCTCAATTATGAACTTGCCTGTATTATCTACATAGCCCCAGTTACCATTAGACTTTACAGGTGCCAGCTTATTACCATAAAAAGGCAACGCAGTTTCAAATTGCAGATTAATAAGCGTTTTTCCCGTCTTGTCTATCCATCCCCATTTATCATTCTGGTAAGCGATAAAAATATCATTGTCTGCACGGATACCATCATACTGCGGATTGATTATGTACACACCGTTCTTATCTATCAGCCCATACTTATCTTTATCATCGATAACTATGGCCACGCCATTATGGAATTGAAATCCTAATCCAAACTGGCAGTTTATAACCTTTTCTCCTTTCTTGTTTATATAGCCCCACTTAGCCGAGCCATCCGAAACCGCACAAAGCCCTTCTGAAAAATCTGTAGTAAGGTTGTACTTTCTGTCAATAACCGCTTTACCCTCCTTATCAACAAAGCCCCATTTATCATCTTCAGAATATGCAGCAAGTCCTTCACTGTATATATGAGCACCCGTTGCGGATAATATAAACTTGATACCACCTTTTTTATCGATAGCATATAAATGATCATGGTCGTCTTCTCTTTGTGCGAATGCCAGCCCCTCTGAAAAAATGGTGGCTTTTTTATAGTCGGGGTTAATAATATATTTCCCTGTTTCGTCAATAAATCCCCACCTCTTGTCTGCGCCATCCGTTGACACCAGTGCCAACCCATCATAAAAAAGGCTCGCATCTTTAAATTGCAGGTTGATAACCATTTTACCTGTTTTATCAATATACCCCATTTTATGATCCTTACCCAAAGGGAAAAGTTCTACAGGTTTTCTACCTCCGCCGCCTATATGGCAGGAAGAAAGGGAAATAATTAACAGGGCTAATAAGCACATATACTTGTTCATAGGGGCTACATATATTTTGAGGGCATAAACATAAAAAAATGATTTTACATTTTCTATACTGTGCATAAAAAAGCCTCATGTCGTAAATGACATGAGGCTACATATAAATACTAACCGATTATTTTTTAGGCTTTAGTATTGTGTTGTACTGTGCCTGGTCGTTAAGCACAGTGAGCGCTTTTGTGAGGTCGGCATCATATTGCAGCCCCTGTGCTATGCGCCCTCGCACAAAGTAATAGCGCGATACGATCTCGTTTTCCAGCAGGTGTTTTACTTCGTCTTTATGTTTCAGCAGATCTTGTTTTTTATCATGAAACAGTTTTGATTGCAGGGCATCAAATTCACTTTTGGCGCCATCGTAATATTTATCGTGCCGCGCTATTTCTTTCAACGAATCGAGGCCTATCTCTGTTTCTGTTTTGTAAGAATAATCTTTGTTATCGAGCCACTTTGTAAACTGTGTAAATTCCGCATCTGTAAGGTTGAACTTCTCTGGCGACGCGATTGTTTTGTGCGCGTGCGCATATTCGGTAGCATAATCGAACAGGTAGTTTTTCGTGTATAGTGTTACTGCCAGCATGCTTATCTGGTCGTCTTTTAATTTCAGATCAGGCTCTACCCCACCGCCGCTGAGTACGGTTCTGCCACCGCTCGTTTTGTAAGCTTTCTTTAGTGAATCCGGTATGTAGCCTACACTGCCATCCGCATTACGGTGTGCATAGTCGAGCGCCTGTATGCAGCGGCCACTAGGCGTATAATAGCGGGCTATGGTAAGCTTCAGGCGGGCATTGTAGCCCAGCGGACGCGTTACCTGCACAAGGCCCTTACCATAAGAGCGTTCACCTATTATTACGCCACGGTCGAGGTCTTGCATGGTACCTGCCACTATCTCTGATGCAGATGCGGATGAGTGATTGACAAGAACGGTAAGCGGCAGTTTGGTATCCCATGCGGTGCCTTGTGTCCTGTATTCTTTATCCATATCGGCCAGCTTGCCTTTTGTATTTACAACGATCTGCCCTTTGTCTACAAATATATTACAGAGCGCTACCGCCTCATCGAGTAGGCCACCGGGGTTATTACGCTCATCGAGCACAAGGCCCTTTAGGTTTGGATTAGCTTTTTTCAGACTGTCGAATGCATCCCTTACCTGTTTTGCGCAGCCTTGTGTAAACTGGTTGAGTTTTACATAAGCTATATCATTATGCTCGCCTACAAAACCAGCATACGGCACGCTCGATATTTCTATCTCGCTGCGTGTTATCATTTTCTGTGATGATACACCGGTAAACACATCTTTCACCTTCATGGTTATCTGCGTACCAGGCGAGCCTTTTAATAAGACGCTTATATCATCAATACTTTTGCCTTTTATCTTTTGATTATCGATATACTCTACAAGATCGCCGGGGTGTAAACCTGCCTTCTGTGCCGGACTGTTCTCATACACATCACCTATGTATATTTCGTCACCTTTGCGGTGCATATTGGCACCTATTCCGCCATATTTACCGGTCGTCATAAATTCATATTCCTCTATGTCGGCTTCGGTAATATAATTTGTATAGGGATCTAGTTCTTCGAGCATGGCATCTACTCCGGTCTTTACCAGTTTGCCGGGCTCTATTGGGTCTACATAGTAGGTATTCAACTCCTTAAACAGCGTAGCATATATATCCAGGTTCTTCGACACCTCAAAATAAGAGTCATTGCTCTTAGCACGTATGAAACAGAAAACCGTTGCAGTAAGCACTATCCCGGCAAGGAACCCTCTATATTTCTTCATGAAATTCATGGCACAATACTTGTTTATATTATAATGAGCAATGTACGAATTTTAGCTATGCAAAAATGGCAGCAGCTTTTTTTTAACAACGCACATAAGTATAAACCCGGTACCATAAAAGACCTACAAATGAAAAGACACCTACTTGCACTTGTTATTTTATTCACTTCATGTAGCGTAGCTACTTATGCGCAGCAACGCGATACGGAACAATCTTCTCCATATTTAACTACAGTTGGCGCTATAGATAACAGCACGCCTATAGTATTATATCCTAATCCCGCCGTCAGTGAATTGAATATTACCTTTCCTGCGGCGGCTAATGTAAAGACCATAGCCATTTATAACATGATAGGCAAGGCAATGGTGGTATATAAGGTAACCGGCACCAGCGCCAACCTGGACCTGGAAAGCATACCATCAGGCAACTACTATGCAAGGTTTATAAATACAGAGGGTGCAGTGATAGCTACACGCAAGTTTACCCGGCAGTAATTGTAACTTGGGAATTTGGTGTATATTAGTAATACCAAATTCCCTTGACGCTTACTAAATCCATAAAGGATGGCCCACAAATTCTATGTTTTATCTTGTCTGCTCTGTTTGTTTTGTGGCCTTAAAACCATAGCACAGCGCCCATTTTCCGAAGGCACTATTACCTACAAAGTAACTATACAAGGGCTGCAAAGCAATAAAATTGCTGATGAAGGAACGTATACATTTACATTTAAAGGCGACCAGTTAAAGAAAGAACTGAAGCTGAACAGTGGCTTCCAGGATATTATCATCTTTGATTTCGCAAAGAATACCGTGTATTCTCTACGAGTAGCGGGCAGTAAGAAATACGCAATACAATTAAGCATCGATGATATCCTCAATGACCAAAGGAAATACGAAAATTTCTCACTGGATAAAACAGAGGGGAATAAAAAAATAGCAGGTTTATCTGCATCTAAAGCCACTATCAGTTATACTGAAAGCTCCATTACATCATTTACACTATACTATACTAACGATTGGTATGTAAATCAGCCGGTGGGCTTTGAGCGTTTTCCTAAGGCCAAGTTCCTACCCCTCTCTTTTACTTATACCACCAACAACGGTATGATAATGACTTTTGAAGCGACCCAGATAACACCCCAGCCTGTCGAAAATGCCGTATTCCGCATACCTACGGACTACAAAATAATCTCTCACGCAGAGTATATGCAGCTCAATAAATAATTTGCTTTTCCCCTTAAAGTGTCGTATATTTATATATGACCTGCAAGCAAACTATCCTATCTATTTCTATGTTTCTGCTATGCACACCTGTACATGCAGAAAAAGGGACGTATATCAGTTTTGAAAGCGCGATGGATAATCCCGCGTCGGTAAAGGTGCTAAACGTGATGTATAAACGTATGGACAGTATACCGGATATACTTGATCAGTTTCCCAACCTGGAAGAAATAAACTTCAGCAGTAATAACCTGGTAGCACTACCACCATCATTATTCAGATGTAAAAAACTGAAAAAACTTACGGTAATGCGCAACCATCTTACTTATATACCGGATGCTATAGTGCGCCTCACCAATCTCCAAGAGTTATCATTTAGCTACAACGAGATAAAGAAAGTGTCAGACTCTATAGGGTACATGCCTTCATTAAAAAATTTATACCTTACCGGTAATGATCTGGAGCGTTTACCAGCAACTATAGGGCATTTACATACTTTAGAACGACTTAGATTAGCTTTCAATTCAATCGATTCGCTTCCTGATGAACTTGCGTTGCTACACAATCTTATATTACTGGATGTGAGTGATAATAAGTTAGCAGCACTTCCATTAAGAATAGGCGATATGAAGCAATTAGCCTTCTTTTATACCGCACGTAACCGGCTTTTTTCTATACCTGAATCTATAGGCAATTGTAAAAAATTACAAGAACTTGATGTGGTATATTGCGGCGCGCTGTGGCTACCGGGCACACTTGCAGAGATACAGGCACTCGATGATGTATATATCGATAACCGCATTATACCCTTCTACCAGGATCCGCGTTTTAGAGACCGGCAACGTATAGTTGTCGTTGACGATGAGCAGTATCCATACAGGCCGTCTGAGTAAGGGAATTAGCAGAAAGACTGATTGGTTAAAGTGTCATTTTATAATAGTGTGCAATGATCAATGCGACATGAAAAATTCTTTGCATTAGCACGAGGCGTTTGAACGCTTTTCATTTCCTTTTTTCTCTACTAATAGGGTGTCCCGAGGTATACGGGGTGGAGCATTGGCTGGTTTAGTTGAAAGGTTGATTGTTTGAAATGTCATTGCATAATAGCGTGAAGTGATCATGCAGATAGAAAATAATTTACACTTAGCGCCAAGCGCTCCTTTAGAACGCTTTTTCATTTTCCTTTTTGCTACCGACTGGATGTTTCGAAAGAACACGGGCAGAGTATTGGTTGATTAGTTGAAATGCCATTATCTGTATTGTGCACTTCTGTGCTCCTTTTCAGGATGACAAGTAGTGTCGTTGATTTAGTTGAGCGATTGATTATTCAAAGTGTCATTGCTCATTTATGCGATAATGGATCCTTTCAGGATGACAAGTAATGAGAATGTATGCACAAAAAAAAGCCGGGATACTCTAACGAGTATCCCGGCGGTATTTTAAAAGGTTTTAAGCTTATTGCTTGTTAACCTTTATTACTTGTGTATGCGTATCATCCGAGTACCTGATCAGGTAGATACCTGCTGCAAGATTGTTCATACTTACATCCACCTTGTCTGTAAGCATCTTAACCTTAGCAATTACCTTACCTGTTACATCAGTAAGCTCAACCTGCCTGTTGTTACCCAACAAACCGCTTACCTGTACCGTTACAACATCCCTTGCAGGGTTTGGATATGCCTGCACATCGAATGGATTGCCATTGACAACCTGTACACTTAAAAAACATGGCTTTGTGCTGAATGTATCGGTAAACCATGGTGACACAATACCACCACCGCAATGTACACGCACATGCACATAGTACAGTGTGTTACAAGTAAGACCGATCGCAGTATCCGCATTCGCCGTGGTAACTGTACCAACAGTAGGTGGGGTAGGATTGTTATCGATAGCATATTCGAACGAAGCAGCAGGAGATCCTGAAGCCGCCGACCATGTTACTGACGCAGTTGAATCTGTGATATTATACATTACAAACGTAGGCATATCGCAAGGCAACTCTGTTATAGGATATTCTATCCAGCCAGAGTAGTTGCCACCACCACACACAACACGTACGTGTGCATAGTAAGTAACACCCGGTGCAAGCGTATCAACGAATACAGATGTATCTGTTGTGAACGTACCCGATGCCAATGGCGTAGATGTAGACGTATTTATTATGTACTGGTAACCCGCAGCACCTGTTGCAGCATCCCATGCGAAGAACGCACCGGAATCGCTGGAACCCGCCAGGAGGCCAAGGACCGTATCGCAAGCACCGGTAGTGATAGGTATCGTAACCCATGCAGAGTACACACCGGCAAAACAGCTGGAGCGTACGTGCGCATAGTAGGTAGTACCCGGAGACAACGTGGTGATCGTATCTGACAGAGCCGTAGTAGCTATACCTGCAACTGTAGGCGCTGTAGGGATATTGTCGATAGTGTACTCATAACCGGTCGATGTACCTGTCCAGGTAATTATAGCTCCTGTATCAGAGATATCTGAAGCAGTAAGACCTACAACTGTATCGCAGCTACCTGTATGGAACATGATCGTTTCCCATGCTGAGAATGTACCGGCACCGCAGCTTGTACGTACGTGTGCATAATAGGTAGCACCAGATGTGAGACCTGAAAGGCTATCAACAGTATCGGTGGTGGCAGTACCTGAGCCTGTAGGCGCAGCTGATGAACCATCGATCACATATTGGTAACCTGCTACACCACCAATAGCACTCCAACTGATTACAGCTGTAGTATCTGTGATATCGCCCGCGGTGAGGCTAAGTACCGTATCGCAAACGGTAGGTACGATAAAGGCTGTATAATCAACTACATCACCTGACCAGTAAGTAAGTACATCATCAGATTCAGCACATGGATCCAGGTCATCAGACATAGTACCTGAGTAAGAAGCTATCTCCATCCAGATGCAACGAACGCGCATTCTGTGGAAACCAGGCGTAGCTGACGCAGGAACTGTTATTGTACCGTCACCTTCAGAAGCTGAACTGACATCACCAAATACAGGAGTTACTTTTTCAGTAGCGGTATCAAATACACCGTCATCGTTAAAGTCTATCCACACCTGATTTTCCATGTATCCTTCAGTGTTAACGTAAGTTGAAACAGCTGCATAAGTACCAGCCTGCATGAAATCAACAGTATCTACTGTATGATCTGCATAACCATCACCCGTAGCTTCAGGTGACTCATAGATGCTTTCATCATTGATGGACGTACCCGCAACACCTGTTACAGCGAAATCCTCCATATATTCATCCCAACCACCGGAATACCAACTTGGTGTGGTACAAACACACAGCATAGCAGGGTTGATATTTACCAAAACAGCAGCTGATGTATCTGCCAATGGTGTACCAGTACCGGAGCAAACAACTATCATACGATAATTTGTAGCTGTATCTTCAGTAGTTGAAGAATAGGTAGGATTAGTAGCACCCGTAATGTTTGTCCAGACACCTGAACCCTCAGGTGATGACTGCCACTGATAAGTGATACCAATATAACCTGCTGTAAGCGTAGTATCAGACAATGTGAAGGTAGCACCAGGGCATGCGCCTGTAGGAGCTATAGCAACACCTGCAGATGGTGTACCTGTGCAGGCAACACCCGCAACAATGGTTATTACATAATCCTGAGTACACTCATCATAATCGTTTGTACATGCATCACCATCACCCAGCGTGTAGAATGTAGGGAATACACGAACACGGAGACCTGTAAGACCGGTATCGGCAGTAGCAGGAACAGTGAATGTTACAGAAGTGGTACCATCTTCGGCAGCATCAGTTGCAACCAGTGTAAATTCTTCTAAACTGAGTGCATCAGGCGAGTCGAATGAAGCACTGTGATCGTAATCTATCCACATACCAGCATTATAGGTATCAAAACCACCTGCTGTTACATTAAGTGTATAGGTAACTGCCTGCTGTAATGTAGTAGTAGTTGACGCGGTAGTAGGCCATAATTCTGTATAAGCCGCACCTGAACCATCTACGTGATCGAGTGTAGTACCTGATATTGATACTTCCTCTATTGGCACATAACCGCCATAAGAACCAAGCGTTGTGCCCGTTTCAGGGCCGCAATAGCAGAGGTAGAATGGATTTGGACTTACGAGAACTGCATTACTTGTATCAGAGAATCCGGTGCTGTCGCATTTTACAACAAAGACATAGCGCGTAGGAACTGCCGGGCCGGTCATTGTATAATAAGAAGAAGTAGCTCCGGAGATAGCTGTGTAAGCACCTGTACCTGCACTTGTTGTATCCATATACCAGTGGTATTCAAGACCGAGGCCATTTGAAAAACCGGTATCAGAAAGCGCGAAAGGAGAACCAGTGCAAACTGAAGTAACCGATGTCATGGCTGTACCACCTGTTGGTGTACCGGTACAAGGGATACCAGGAGCGATGTTTATCACATAATCCCACGTTACACCATCGTAGATATTAGCGCAGGCATCTGTACTCTCCAGATCAGATGAATCGTAATATTCTACCACCCTAATGCGAAGACCTGTTATACCTGTATCAGCAGTGCCGGGAACAGTGAATACAGCAACAGCAGGTGTAGTGCCATAAGGCGCAGCATCAGCATAGCTTGCTGTGATATCTGTATATTCAGCACCGTCATCGAAAGTACCTGAATGGTTGTAATCTATCCACATCACCGCCTTGTAGTTTACATAGTAATTGCTCGTAACCTTGGCAGTATATGAGTTACCCTGATTAAGGAAAGTGGTTGTAGAAGCTGTTGTAGGCCAGAAGCGCTCGTAAGCAAGACTTGTAGCATCCACATGATCCAGCGTAGTACCTGCTATAGCAAATTCATGAACAGTAGGATATGCATAGTTATCAAGTACTGTACCATCAGAAAGAGGGCCACAGTAGCAGAGGTAGAAAGGATTCTGTGATACGGTAACAATGTTACTTGTATCGTACAGTCCTGAGCTATCACACTTAACTACGAATATGAAATTAGTAGCCATTGTATCGCCTGATGTACCAAAGTATGAAGTAGTAGCACCTGATATAGCAGTGTAAGCAGTTGTACCTGAATCAGCTTTGTACCATTGGTATTCAAGACCAATGCCATTTGTAAAGCCGGTGGCAGAAAGTGTAATAGTAGTGCCAGGACATGCGGCTGTAACACCCGTAGCAGCAGTACCTGCAGATGGCATACCGGTACAAGGGACGCCCGGCTGTATGTTTATCACATAGTCCTGCGTAGCACCTTCATAAATTTCAGTACAAGCTTCTGTACTAGCCATGTCATAGCTATAGCCATAATAGATAGCCCTAATGCGCATACCAGTGACGCCGGTATCAGAAGATACAGGTACTAAGAATGAAGCAGAAGAAGACGTACCAGCAGCAGCATCATCGCCTTCTGATGCAGTGATATCAGTGTATTCACCATCATCGAATGTACCTGAATGGTCGTAATCTATCCACATAACTGCCATGTAAGGATCACTTACCGCGTTAATTACAGTAGTGTAGGTACTACCTTGATTAAGCGTAGCTGTTGTTGTTGTTGTAACCGGCCAGAACTGCTGGTATACAAGACCACTTGTAGTAATATTATCCAGTGTGGTACTGCCTATAGATACCTCGTGGATCTGAGGATAAGCATAGTAGTCGAGGAGCGTACCATCAGAAAGCGGACTACAGTAGCATAGGTAGAAAGGATTAGGCGTCATCGTCAATATAGTACTTGTATCAGATAGATGCGAACTATCACATGTAACTACGAATATATAATCTGTAGTATCTGTAAGCGTAAGGCCGCCGTAATATGAAGAAGTAGCACCAGAAATAGCAGTATAAGCACCCGTAGAACCTGTAGCACGACTATACCATTGGTATACAACACCGAGGCCATTTGTATAGCCCGTATCAGAAAGACCAAATGATGAGCCAAGGCAAACAGATGACGGAGATGCGACAGGAGCACCGCCTGTTGGTGTACCTGTGCAAGGAACACCCGGAACGATATTTAATACATAATCCTGAACTGCGCCATCATATATAAATGAACAAGCTTCGCCACCATCCATATCATAAGAGTAATAATAAGGAATAGCCCAGATGCGCATACCTGTAAGACCTGTATCTGCAGTGTACCCTATAACAGGCACTGTGAATGTGACAGAAGAAGAAGTACCGGCTGCAACGTCATCGCTTTCAGCAGCAGTAATATCTATATATTCAGCACTATCATCATCGAAAGTACCATTACGATTATAATCGATCCACATAACCGCCATGTAAGGATCGCCTATAGCGTTAACAACAGCCGTATACGAGCTACCCTGGCTAAGTGTAGCAGTGGTAGTTGTGGTAGTAGGCCAGAACTGCTGATAAAGTGCAGGAGTAGTTGTAATATTATCGAGTGGAGTACCACCTATCGCTACCTCATGAATTGAAGGATAGAGATATTCGGTAAGCACAGTGCCGGTTGATAACGGGCCACAATAGCACAAGTAGAAAGGTGAAGGACCGTAGTTAAATACCGGAGTGGTATCAGCTAAACCACTGGCGATACATTTTACTACTACTTCAAAACCAAGGTTTGAAGAACCTGTTGTACTTGTGTATGAAGTACCTGTAGCACCTGTAATAGGCGAGAATGCGCCACCAGCAGTATCTGCGTACCACTGGATGCTAAGCCCGCTAGCTATACTATCACCTGTAAGTGACAATGTATAACCTATACCTAAGCAAGATGAAGACGGACCTGCGATGGTACCTGCTGTAGGTGTACCAGAGCATGGCGGCGCCATTATGATATCAGCGATGAAGTCAATAACATCTCCTGAATAGTAAGTAACCTCCGCATCTGACTCGGCGCAAGGATCCATAGGGCTTGATATAGTACCACTATAAGAGCTGGTGAGCAACCAAGTGTTGCGCACCCTCATGTGGTGATAACCTACGGCAGCCGATATAGGTACGTTAATATTAGAAGAAGAACCTGAAGTGTAAGATGCAGTCGTGAAGCCGAACACCGGACTTACTACTTCTGAATCTGCATAGATACCATCATTATTAAGATCTATCCATGCCTGATTTTCCCAATATTCTTCCGAGCTGTTATAAGTAAGTGTGATGGGGTAAGTACCACCTTGCTGCAGATTAACTGTATCCGTTGTTCTGTCTAAATAACCTGTAGAAGAAGAAGCAGATGAAGCAATACCTGTTTCAACAAGTGTATCGCCTGAATAACCAGCAAGGGTTAAACCACTCATTGCTTCATACAGCGGATCTGATTCATACCAAACAGGCGTAGTGCAATAGCAAATTGTTTCGCCAATTGCAAACGCCGGTGTAGAATCTGCACCACCTGCAGAGCAGGTAACCACTAACTTGTAAGAAGTAGCAACCGTTTGGCTGGCTACATAATAAAAACTGTTTGTAGCACCGCTAATTGCAGTAAATGTAGTACCACCGTCTGTGCTGGCTTTCCAAACATAAGAAAGGCCGCTCGCGAGGCTATCGCCTGTAAGGCCAAGCGAGAAACTTGTAGAAGGACATGCAATAGAAGGACCAGTTATAGTACCCGCAGTAGCGCCAGTACATAATGGAGGGTAGCTGTAGTAAGAAATGTCATCGATAAAAATGTTACTACCATATTGTGTAATACCCTGAACAACTATATAGTTTGTAGTGCCTGTGTAGCTTGCAGGTACCGGAAACGCGTACCTGTACCATCCATCAGATGATTCAGTTTCAGGATCAGAAAAATCGATATCCAATGCTACAGTACCTAATAAAGAGGCACCTGAAGTATCGGCCGTTGTGTTAATGTATAGCCTGATCTCGTCCTCAAGGGTAGGATTACTTTCATCCCTGTAAATCCAGAAACTTACTGAATCAGGAACAGAGCCTGAAAACAATGCCCTGGAAAATGCAGGAGAAGTAAATGATTCTGAACTACCGGGAGCGTCCCAATCGTAGCTTCTGAATAAACCCATCTTGCTGCCGGTGTGCGGACTGACGCCCGATGGCGCCTCAGTACCATAGGCATCTGCTGATGCATTTACCCACCACGTTAACGATGTGACGGCCGACCACCCCGTGGGTGGCATCGCGCCGTCTTCAAAACCCTGGGTCTGGAGCACCTGCGCCACACCCACTTGCCCAAGCAGCAGCAGGGCGAAAAGGAATAGTAAAATCTTCTTCATGAGCATTCGATTAATAACTGATTAAAAAATTGTTAAACAAAGGGGAAACGTTTTTCTAAAGGCTAATGAGATTAACTGTTTACAGGGTTAAAAAATGAATGTCTTTTGCTAAAAAATAATTAATGGCTTAAAAAAAGGATTTATTAATTCCTTACTCCCTGCTGATTTATATGTGCAAACATTCAAAAGAACAGAGCGTATAATGACGTATGAATACTTACAAGATAAATCATGCATCAACCAAATTTAACAAAAAATTTCATTAAATTTTAACATTCTTTAGCTATTAGCATTATTTTTTATTTTATAATATATGAAAATTCTTCATTATACTACTATAAGATAACCAGCATAAAAAAAGACGGGATGCTCATTTGAGCATCCCGTCTTTGCATTAAATTGGTAGTTAATAGCCTATTGCTTGTTAACTTTTATTACCTGTGTATGTGCATCGTCTGAGTACCGTATAAGGTAAATACCTGATGCGAGGTTGTTCACACTTACATCCACCTTGTCTGTAAACATCCTAACCTTAGTTATCACTTTACCTGTTACATCGGTAAGCTCTACTTGCCTGTTATTGCCAAGTACACCACTAACCTGCACCGTTACAACATCCTTCGCAGGGTTTGGATAAGCCTGCAGATCGAATGGATTGCCGTTGACGATAGCTACACCCTCGCAAATATGTGTTGTAAATGTATCGGTAACCCATGGAGATACGAAACCAGCACCACATATAGCACGAACATGTACATAATAAAGTGTATTACAAGTAAGATTGGTCGCGGTATCTGACAGAGCCGTAGTAGCAGTGCCTGCAACGGTAGGATCGGCAGGTGTATTATTGATAACGTATTCATAGCTTAGTGATGTACCGGTCCATGTAAGTATAGCACCAGTATCAGACACATTTGTAGCTGTAAGGCCAGCAACCGTATCGCAAGCTGTAGGTATGATGAGCACAGTATAGTCTACTGTAACACCGCTCCAGTATTCGTTACCTGAAGCATCACCAGGAGCGCAAGGGTCGAGGTCGATAGACGCATCTGAATACAGTGCATTTACATACCAGATATTACGCACACGCATTCTGTGATAACCAGGAGTTGCAGTTGCAGGTATACGTATGCTATCAATAACTTCATCTGCAAAATCATCGACGCCAGGAGAGGTAATATCATTAGGGAAGTTAATGGTAACCGCCTCTGATGTAGTATCGAAACCACCATCATTGTTGAAATCCATAAATATCTGGTTACCTGTACGATCTGTGCCTGAAGCATAATCGATGATCGCCGGATAAACGCCACCCTGCAGATATTTGATAGTATCTGTAACATGATGATCAACATAGCCTGCTTCTACTGTAGTAGCATCTGTTTCCAGATCGTCTGAGAATGCAACTCCGCCATAAGTAGTCGATGAGAACGTAGTTAATGCACCATCGAGGTCGCCAAAAGAGCTATTTATATAAGTAGGCGTACAGTAACAACCAGTAGAAGGATTTTCCACAACAACTACCATGTTGGAAGAGTCCGCTAGTCCGCTGGCGGTGCAATTTATAACTAACCGATAAGTAGTGGTTGTAAGCTGAGAAGCTACAGTGTATGTAGAACCAGTAGCGCCAGCGATGTCTGTAAACGTTGTAGCACCTGATGCTTCAGCCTGCCACTGATACGTAATACCAATGAAACCGGTTGTAAGACCTGTGTCCGTTAATGTGAACGGCTGGAACGGACAAGCGCCAGGCTCAGAAGCAAATGCAGTACCTGCTACGGGAGCACCTGAACAAGACACACCCGCAACAATGTTGATCACATAATCTTCTGTTGACTGCTCGAACAAATTAGTACAAGCTTCATCACCTGTAAATGCACTTACGAACGATGGTGTGACCATAACACGTAAACCTGTAAGACCAAGCATAGCTGTTTCAGGAACGGTAAATGAAGCCGAAGCTGTAGAACCGAAACCAGCAGCAGTAGCAACATTTGTAAACTCTGTAGGAATAGAGCCTGTGGCATCAAATGTACCGGAGTGATCATAATCTATCCACAATGCGACATTATAATTATCACCGAAACCATCTTCTGAAGTTACATTGATGGTGTAAGTAATGGCCTGCTGCAGATCTGTAGTGGTAGAAGGAGTAGTAGGCCAGAACTGTACATAAGAATTATCGTCGTCGTCGAAATCAGTATTGTTTAGTGTTGTACCTGTGATAGAGACTTCATTGATAGGCGCCTCATCAGAGAAATCACCAAGCGGTGTACCAACAAGCGGGCTGCAATAGCAGATGTAGAAAGGACTCTGTGCTATTGAAATAATATTACTTGTATCTATGTTAGCTGTCGGCGTACTATCGCATTTAACTACATAAATATAGTCTGAAGCAACAGTCTGGCCTGTCATAGCATAAATCGGCAGCGTCGCACCCGGAATAGCTGTATAAGCACCGGTAGAACCAGTAGGGCGTGTATACCATTGGTATTCTACACCGAGACCATTTGTGAAGGCTGTATCAATAAGATTAAATGTGCTTAATGAGCAAGCTGTTGTATCAGGCGAGTAAGCAGTACCTGCTGTAGGCGTACCTGAACATGGGATACCCGGAACAATGTTTATTACATAATCCTGAGTAGATTGCTCGAAGAAATTGGTACAAGCATCACCGGAAGCAGGTACACCATCGAATGACGGATCTATCATGATACGCATACCTGTAAGACCTGTAAGTGCAGATGAAGGCACATGGAAACTGTTTGAAGCGGTTATACCAGGATCAACATCCGAGCCTACAAGTGTGTACTCGCCAAGATCAGGATCACCAAAATTGCCATTCTGATTATAATCTATCCACATAACAGCGTTATAGTTGTCAAACCCATCTTCGCTCGTAACATTGATGGTATAAGTGTTACCCTTATACAAGTCAGTTGTTGTAGATGGCGTAGTAGGCCAGAACTCCTGATATACTGTTTCATCATCAGTGAGGTCAATGTTATCAAGTGTGGTACCTGAAATAGATACTTCATTGATCGGCGCATCATCAGAGAACTCGCCGAGGTCTGTTCCTAATGTTGGGTTACAATAGCAAAGGTAGAAAGGATTTTCACCAACAGTTACAGCAGCGCTGGTATCGGAGAAGCCCGAAAGCGTACATTTAACAGCAAAGAAATAGTCAGTAGCCGCTGTTTGCCCCGTCATAGAATAGTAGGGGTTGGTGGCGCCTGCAATAACGGTATAAGCACCAGTGGAACCTGCAGGATGCGATAACCATTGATAGGTCATGCCAAGACCATTTGTAAAGCCGGTATCAGTCAAAGCAAATGTGCTAAGTGAGCAAGCAGAATCTTGTGAGGCAAGTGCCGTACCACCGTTTGGTGTACCGGTACAAGGTGCGCCCGGAGCTATAGTTATTACATAATCCTGCGTGCATCCTGAAAATTCCGGTGTACATGCATCCGAACCGCTAAAGGCATCGAAAGATTCTGTCATCCTTACACGCATACCGGTAAGACCTGTAAGTATTGAGCCTGAAGAAGGAACTGTAAATGTAATTGAAGATGAGGTACCGGGAGCTGCGTCGTCGGTTATATCATAATATTCAGGCACATCTCCAAATCCATCAACGTGGTCATAGTCTATCCACAAGCCGGCAGAGTAAGTGTCAAAACCTGCGGCATTATCTACGATCAAAGTGTAGGTACCACCCTCGTTAAGCGTAGCTGTAGTAGTAGGCGTAGTAGGATAGAACAACTGATACAACGGAGTAGATGTACCTGTTACAACATTATCCAGACCTGTACCCGGTATAGATACTTCATTGATAGTTACTTCATCTTCAAACTCGCTGAGTGTTGTACCATCGGTGTTAGGACCACAATAGCAAATATAGAAAGGAGAAGGAGACTCTGTAAATACAGGAGTAGTATCTGTGAGTGCACTAGATGTACATGTAACAACCAAACGATAGTCTATAGCAGTAGTAAGCGTGCCGGCAGTATAAGATGTACCGGTGGCTCCTGAGATAGCAGTTAATGTACCACCGGAAGGACCTGAATACCACTGGAACGTAAGACCACTGGCAACACTATCGCCGGTAAGGCTAAGGGTATAGCCTGTTAAACCAGGGCAAACAGATGCGGGGCCTGTAATAATACCTGCCGTAGGTGTACCTGAACAAGGCGGAGCAAGAATTATTTTGGCGATAAAATCTATAACATCACCCGAAAAATATGATTCATCCGCATCTGATCCTGCGCAAGGGTCCATAAATGCAGACACACTTGAGCCCGAACCAGAGAGCAGCCACGCATTACGCGCACGCATACGGTGATAACCCGCAGTTGCAGTAATAGGCACAGTAAGTGTAGTGCTCGCAGATGAGGTAGACGAGGACGTGTATCCAAAAACGGAAGTAACCGTTTCGGCATCCGTGAAGATACCATCATCATTCAAATCTATCCACACCTGATTTTCCCAATGCTCTTCTGATTCATTGAATGTAACAGTAAGCGGGTATGAACCACCTTCCTGAAGATTTATGGTATCGACGGTTGTAAGATCCAAGTATCCTGTTGAAGGATCAGCATCAACGTCAATACCTGTTATATCCAGAGAAGAGCCACTATACCCTGTAAGGGCAAATTCGCTCATCGCCTCATCAAGAGGGAATGAGTCGAACCATGATGGCGTAGTACAATAACAAACTGTTTCGCCAATAGAGAAAGCCGGAGTAGAATCGGCTATACCACTTGCAGTACAAGTTTCAACAAGCTTGTATTCTGTGGCTACGGTCTGGCTAGCTACAAAATACATATTGGTAGTAGCACCCGCGATCACCGTGAATGTTGTACCGCCGTCTGTGCTGGATTTCCACACATAAGCTAATCCGCTAGCAGCGCTATCTTCTGTAAGGCCCAGTGTAAAACTTACTGATGGACATGCCACTGAAGGGCCACTTATAATACCCGCGGTAGGCGCACCGGTACATGCCGGCAACGCTATAATATCAATGATATAATCAGCACTTACACCGCTCCAATAGTGATTATCACCGGTAGCGTCGCCACTATTACATGGGTCCAGATGTATAGATGGTATATCTGCAGGCTCAAAATCGCTATTTACATACCACACATTGCGTACACGCATTCTGTGGTAACCCAATGCAGCACCGACAGGTATTATTATGTTACCGTAAACTTCATCCGCAATCGTTTCGACTGAAGGGGTCGTCGTAGTATTAGGAAAATCAACTGTCACTGCTTCTGTAAGCGTATCAAATACGCCATCATCGTTAAAGTCGATGTATATCTGATTTCCTGTGTGGTTTGTCGCATCCGCATAATCAATGATTACGGGATATGTGCCACCTTGCTGAAATTTGATCGTGTCTGAAGCTGTAGTGGTCCTATCTACAAAACCGCTTTCAACAGTAGAAGATGTGGTGCCGAGATCATCTACAATAGATGAGCCACCATAACCGGTTACCGAGAAAGTAGTCATCGCACCTGAGAGATCTCCAAATGATCCATCTTCGTAAGTGGGGGTACAATACTGCGCTACAGCAATGTGGCTGCAAAACGCGATAAACATTAATAATAAAATCTTTTTCATGAGTGTCTAATTTTTACTGATTAAAGAGTTATTAGGCAAAGGGGTAAAGTGTTTTTTCAAGGCCATGTAATTAACTTGTTTTATGGGGTTAAAAAATAAAAAAATCTGCTAAAAAAATTATTGATTGATGATCTATTTTCTGCTAATTCATATACATGAACATTCAAAAAGAATAGAGGAAATAACACACATAAAACATCAACCAGATAACTTATGCGTCAACCAAATTTAACAAACAATTCCTTTAAAGTTTTGACATTGCATAGCCGGGAAGGTTATTTATTGTTTTGCAATGCATAAAGAATTTCACATTATACTGTTACAAGGTACTCAACATAAAAAAAGACAGGATGCCCATTTGGGCATCCTGTCTTTACATTTAATCACTAGTTAATAAGCTTATTGCTTGTTAACTTTTATTACTTGTGTATGCGCATCGTCTGAGTACCTGATAAGGTAAATACCTGATGCTAGATTATTCATACTAACATCCACTTTGTTTGTTAGCATCCTAACCTTTGTTATCACTTTACCTGTTACATCAGTAAGCTCTACCTGCCTGTTATTACCAAGCACACCGCTTACCTGCACTGTTACAACATCCTTCGCAGGATTTGGATATGCCTGCACATCGAATGGATTGCCATTGATGATACCTATGCCAAGGCAAGGAGCTGTTGTGAACGTATCGGTAAACCATGGAGATACAACACCTACACCACATACTACACGAACGTGTACATAATAATGCGTATCGCAGATAAGGGTTGTTATAGTATCACCAGTAGGATTGGTTGACAATGTACCACTTGACGGAGGTGTAGGATCATTATCGATCGCATATTCAAACGCATCCGGTACAGTACCTGCACCTGCAGTCCAGGTTAGAGAAACACCTGTATCATCGATATTGAATATCACGAATGAAGGAATGGCGCATGGTATTTCTGCGATAGGAACCAGTGTCCAACCGGAGTAGTTACCACCACCGCACACAACACGCACATGTGCATAGTGTGTGACACCAGCTGTCAGTGTATCGACTGTGACACTTGTAGCAGTAGTAAACGTACCGCTGCCCAGTGGCGTAGATAATGACTCATCTATTATATACTGATAACCTGCAGCACCCGGTTCAGCAGTCCATGTAAACACACCTGCTGTATCGCTTGAACCACCTACAAGACCTGTAACCGTATCGCAGGCATTGGTAGTAATAGGTATGGTAACCCATGCAGAGTATTCACCACCAGCGCAACTAGAACGTACGTGTGCATAGTAAGTAGTGCCCGGAGACAATGTTGTGATCGTATCTGCAAAAGCCGTAGTAGCAATACCTGCAACTGTAGGTGCGGTAGGTATATTATCGATGGCATACTCATAACCTAATGCAGTACCTGTCCAGGTTATTATAGCCCCAGTATCAGAGATATCAGAAGCTGTAAGACCTATAACAGTATCACAAACACCTGTAACGAAGGATATCGTTTCCCAAGCAGAGAATGTACCTGCGCCACAGCTTGTGCGTACATGCACATAATGTACAATACCCGGCGCAAGACCTGAAAGGCTATCAGTAGTATCGGCAGTAGCAGTACCTGAACCTGTAGGCGCAGTTGCCGAACCATCTACTACATATTCATAACCCGGAGCACCACCGACTGTACTCCAGCTAATAATAGCCGTAGTATCTGTGATATCGCTTGCAGCGAGCGTTAATACCGTATCGCAAACAGTAGGTATAATAAATGCTGTGTAATCAACCACATCACCTGTACCATAGTTAACAAAAGCATCGCCGGCAGCACAAGGATCCATAGGATCTGAGTAATCCGTACCATCGAAAGAGCTGAACTGTAACCATGTGTTACGTACGCGCATCTTATGATAACCCGGAGGTGCAGCAGCAGGCATTGTAAATGTACCTGTAGCTGATGATGCATCAACATCCGGATCGAAGCCGAATACCGGTGTTACTACTTCGGTAGCTTCAAATACACCGTTATCATTAAAGTCTATCCATCCCTGTGTTTCGTACTCAATAGATTCTTCACTGAAGTCGATTGATACAGGATATGCACCACTTTGCTGGAACTGAACAGTATCGAAAGAATGATCTAAGTAGCCGGTAATAGGATCAGCGAGCCCATCAATACCTAGGTCTGCGATGCTTGAGTAAGGGCCTGTACCGTAACCTGTTACAGAGAAATCAGACATTGCGAAGTCGGTAATAGGATCATCTGAGAATGTCCACAGAATATCTGTGCAGAAGCAACCAGAAGGAGGTGTTATACCTACCGTTACAGAAGTAGACGTATCGTATAAAGTACTTGTGGCCGTACAAGAAACTATAAGGCGATAATCAGAAGCAACTAATTCTGTAGCGGTGTAAACCGGGGTAGTAGCACCAGTAATGTTTGTCCATGCACCTGTACCTGTAGGTGTTGACTGCCATTGATAGCTTATGCCAACGAGACCTGTTGTAGCGCTGGTATCACTAAGCGTGAATGGAGCCGTAGGGCACGCAGTAGCCGGGGCAATAGCAATGCCTGCAGTAGGCGTACCACCACAAGGTGTACCAGGGAGTATGTTAATCACATAATCCTGTGTGGCCTGCTCGAAGAAATTGGTACAAGCGTCGTCTCCTGCAGGTGTACTTGTGAATGATGGTGTTACCATTATACGCAAGCCTGTAGCACCTGTATCAGCTGTTTCAGGTATTGTGAACGTTGCTGACGCTGTAGATCCGAAGTCTGCATTTGTAGCAATAAATGTATATTCGGAAGGTATGAGACCAGTCGCATCAAATGTACCGGAGTGATCGTAATCTATCCACATCACAGCATTGAAATTTTCGCCAAAGCCATCAGAGCTGGTTACATTCACTGTGTAAGTAACAGCCTGCGTAAGGAAAGCCGTGGTGCTTGTTGTAACCGGCCAAAACTGCTCATATACTGCATCACTAAAGTCTGTATTATCGAGTGTAGTACCCGTAATAGATACCCCATTTATAGGTGCATCGTCTCCGAAATCACCGAGCGTTGTACCAACAAGCGGACTGCAATAACAGAGATAGAACGGGCTCTGTGCTATTGAAATAACATTACTTGTATCTGTATTAGCTGTCAACGCGCTATCGCATTTAACTACAAAAATGTAATCAGAAGCAACAGGTTGGCCTGTCATAGAAAACAATGCGCCGGTAGCACCAGGAATAGCTGTATATGCGCCTGTAGAACCTGTAGGGCGTGTATACCATTTATACTCAACACCCAAGCCATTTGTAAATGCAGTATCATTTAGATTGAATGTACTCAATGTACATGCCGTAGTGGCAGGGGAGAATGCAGTACCAGCTACTGGCGTACCCGAACATGGGATACCCGGAACAATGTTTATCACATAATCCTGAGTAGACTGCTCGTAGAAATTGGTACAAGCGTCACCGGAAGCAGGAGCATCATCAAATGACAGATTTGTCATAACGCGCAAACCTGTAAGACCCAGTACAGCATCAGAAGGTACGTGGAAGCTGGCCGAAGCAGTAACGCCCTGATCAACATCTGTACCGACGAGCGTCCACTCTGAAGCTGGAGTAGTGAAATCACCATCCTGATTATAATCTATCCACATTGCAGCGTTGTAGCTTTCAAAACCATCTTCGCTGGTAACGTTCATGGTATAGGTATTACCTTGATTCAAATCAGTAGTGGTTGATGCCGTTGTAGGCCAGAACTGCTTGTATGAGACGACATCGTCAGTGAGGTCAATGTTATCGAGCGTTGTACCTGTGATGGACACTTCATTGATCGGCGCTTCTTCGGCGTCGTCACCAAGAGGTGAGCCCAATGCCGGGCTGCAATAGCAGAGATAGAAAGGACTTTCAGCAACAGATACTACAGAGCTTGTATCGTAGGTTGTGGTTAATGTACATTCAACAGTGAATATATAATCTGTAGCCACTGTTTGGCCGGTCATTGCATAATAAGAATTGGTAGCACCGCTTATAGCTGTATATGCACCGGTAGAGCCTGTAGGGCGTGAGCACCATTGATACGTCATGCCCAAGCCATTTGTGAAACCTGTGTCAGACAAAGCAAACGTGCTGAGTGCGCAGGCAGAAGGTTGTCCAGCTAAAGCAGTACCACCTGCAGGTGTGCCTGTACATGGAACGCCGGGTTGTATATTTATTACATAATCTTGTGTGCTGCCCTCGAATAAATTAGTACAAGCCTCGTCATCGCTCATCGCATCGAAAGAGAAAGCCATTCTTATACGCATACCGGTAAGACCTGTAACTATAGAACCCGTAGAAGGAATTACAAACGTAGCTGCAGATGCAGTGCCTGGAGGGGCATCATCAGTAATATCGGTAAACTCCTCGGGAGTAAAAGTACCATCATCAAAAACCCCATTCTGGTTATAATCAATCCACATTGCTGCAGAGTAGTCACTAAAACCAGATGCATTATCCACGATCACTGTATAGGTGCTACCCTCGTTCAACGTTGCCGTAGTGGTAGGCGTTGTAGGATAGAATAGCTCATATAACGGAGTAGATGTACCAGGTGTAAGATTGTCAAATCCCGTACTTGGTATAGATACTTCATTTATTGTAAGGTTGTCTTCAAATTCGGTGAGTGTTGAACCATCTGTATTAGGTCCGCAATAGCAAATATAGAAAGGTGATACTCCCTCGGTAAATACCGGAGTGGTATCGCTAAGACCACTGGATGTACAGGTAACGATTACCTCATAGTCTATAGCCGCAGTAAGCGGCCCAGCACTATAAGAAGTGGTAGTAGCGCCAGTGATAGGAACTAATGTGCCACCTGAAGGGGCTGAGTACCACTGGAACGTAAGACCGCTGGCAACACTATCGCCGGTAAGGCTAAGCGAATAACCGGTTAACCCGGAGCAAACAGATGCAGGACCTGTAATAGTACCTGCTGTTGGTGTACCGGAGCAAGGCGGCGCCATAATGATGTTAGCTGTCAAATCTATAACATCACCTTCAAAATATGAATTGTCCGCATCGGAGTTAGCGCACGGATCCATAAACTCAGATGCACTTGACCCGAAAAGCACCCACGCAGTGCGCGCACGCATGCGGTGATAACCCGAAGTTGCAGTAATTGGTACATTCAGTGTAGTGCTTGCAGAACTAGTTGAAGATGTTGTAAATCCGAAATCAGTAGTAACCGTTTCTACGTCTGCGAAGATACCATCATCATTAAAATCTATCCACACCTGATTTTCCCATGGTTCGTCAGATTCAGTAAAGGTAACTGTGAGTGGGTAAGCGCCACCTTGCTGAAGATTTATGGTATCAATGGTTGTAAGATCCAGATAGCCTGTTGAAGGATCGGCACTGCTTGCAATACCTGTTATATCCAACGAAGAGCCACTATAGCCTGTAAGCGCAAATTCGTCCATCGCATCAAAGAGCGGTTCGGAATCTTCCCATGATGGCGTAGTGCAATAACATATTGTTTCGCCAACAGAGAACGCAGGTGTGGAATCAGATGCAGCACCTGAAGTACATGTTTCAATCAGTTTGTATTCTGTGGCCACTGTTTGGCTAGCTACAAAATATGTGCTGTTCGTAGCACCCGCGACTGTAGTGAAAGTAACGCCACCATCGGTGCTGGCTTTCCATACATAAGTTAATCCTGCAGCAACGCTATCGCCTGTAAGGCCGAGTGTGAAGCCTACTGAAGCACAGCCTACTGAAGGGCCGGTAACAGTACCAGCAATAGGTGTACCGGCACACGGAGGTGCAAATGTTGAATAAGAGATATCGTCTATAAAAATGTTATCACCATACTGAGTAGTACCTACGAAAAACAGGTAATTAACTGAGCCTGTATAACTTGTAGGGATAGCAAAGGTGTATTGATACCACCCATCTGAAGTATGTGTGTCGGGCTCCGCTATAGAGCGGGAACGGGCTACACTGTTGATCAATGTAGCTCCAATCATATCAGCAGATGTGCCGATGTATATGGAGATGTCATCATCAGCAGTTGAATATCCGTGATCCCTATATATCCAGAAACTTACAGAATCTGTTGCTGTACCAAGTGCGGCAAGCGAAAATGGTGGCGTACATATTGTTTGTTGGGAACCTTCATCGGGCCAATCATAGCTATTAAACTCTGCCATGTATGAGCCCGAGTGAGGACTACATGTAGGCTCTTCTCCATCACCGGTGGTGAACCAAAAACTAAGCGAGGTAGGTGATGACCAACCCGGGGGTGGCATTAGGCCACTTTCGAAACCTTCATTTACAACTACCTGTGCAAAAGCAGCGTGACTTGCAAGTAGCAAAATGAAGAGGGATAATAGACATTTTTTCATGAGGTAAAGTGATTACAGATTAACAATGAATGTTTTTACTGGCAAAAAAATAATCAACAACTTAATAAAGAATTAACCCTTTAAATTATTTGTTTCTGTTGATTTATATGTATAGACATTTAAAAGAACAAGAGACAAAATATTATATGAGCACCAAGTGGTTAAGATTATATGTATTCCAAATTTAACTAACAATTTTATAAAAGTTTAACATTTTTCAATTATTATGATTATTTTTTATTTTACAATATATAGGTAATATCTTATTATAGAGTTACGATGCGATGAGCATAAAAAAAGAAAGGACGCTCAAATGAGCGTCCTTTCTTTGCATTAAATAAGTGATTAATAAGCTTATTGCTTGTTAACTTTTATTACTTGTGTATGCGTATCATCTGAGTACCTGATCAGGTAGATACCTGCAGCAAGATTGTTCATACTTACATCCACCTTGTCTGTAAGCATCTTAACCTTAGCAATTACCTTACCTGTTACATCAGTAAGCTCAACCTGCCTGTTGTTACCCAACACGCCACTCACCTGTACTGTTACAACATCCCTCGCAGGGTTTGGATATGCCTGCACATCGAATGGATTGCCATTGACAACCTGTACACTTAAAAAACATGGCTTTGTGCTGAATGTATCGGTAAACCATGGTGACACAATACCACCACCGCAATGTACACGCACATGCACATAGTACAGTGTGTTACAAGTAAGACCGATCGCAGTATCCGCATTCGCCGTGGTAACTGTACCAACAGTAGGTGGGGTAGGATTGTTATCGATAGCATATTCGAACGAAGCAGCAGGAGATCCTGAAGCCGCCGACCATGTTACTGACGCAGTTGAATCTGTGATATTATACATTACAAACGTAGGCATATCGCAAGGCAACTCTGTTATAGGATATTCTATCCAGCCAGAGTAGTTGCCACCACCACACACAACACGTACGTGTGCATAGTAAGTAACACCCGGTGCAAGCGTATCAACGAATACAGATGTATCTGTTGTGAACGTACCCGATGCCAATGGCGTAGATGTAGACGTATTTATTATGTACTGGTAACCCGCAGCACCTGTTGCAGCATCCCATGCGAAGAACGCACCGGAATCGCTGGAACCCGCCAGGAGGCCAAGGACCGTATCGCAAGCACCGGTAGTGATAGGTATCGTAACCCATGCAGAGTACACACCGGCAAAACAGCTGGAGCGTACGTGCGCATAGTAGGTAGTACCCGGAGACAACGTGGTGATCGTATCTGACAGAGCCGTAGTAGCTATACCTGCAACTGTAGGCGCTGTAGGGATATTGTCGATAGTGTACTCATAACCGGTCGATGTACCTGTCCAGGTAATTATAGCTCCTGTATCAGAGATATCTGAAGCAGTAAGACCTACAACTGTATCGCAGCTACCTGTATGGAACATGATCGTTTCCCATGCTGACAAAGTACCACAACCACAAGCCGTACGAACATGCACATAATATGTAGCACCCGCTGTAAGGCCAGTAAGAGAAAGCGATGTATCGGTAGTAACTGTCCCAGCTACAGTTGGCGAAGCCAATGTATCGTTGACCGTGTACTCGTAATTCATAGCAGTACCGGAGTTCCAGCTAACAGTAGCCGTAGTATCTGTGATTGAGCTTGCAGTAAGTGTAAGCACAGTATCACAAACTGTAGGAACGATATAAACTGTGTAGTCAACAACGTCACCTGTACCATAATTAACGAAAGCATCACCTGAAGCACACGGATCCATAGGATCTGAAGCGTCTGAACCATCATAAGATGACCATTGCAGCCAAGCATTACGAACACGCATCCTGTGAAAACCAGGTATTTCAGCAGCCGGTATAAAGATGGTACCTGTAGCTGAAGACGCATCATCTGTGCTAAAGCCCATTACCTCAGAAACGGTATCCGTGGGATCAAATATGCCATCATTACCGTTGTCTATCCATGCCTGCGTTTCAAACTCCATAGATGAATATGTGAAATCGAAAGAGGCTGTATATGTACCACCCTGCATCAGAGACACGGTATCAAAAGTATGATCTACATATCCTGTGATAGGATCGGCTGCATCATTGATACCAAAATCAGCAATTGCACCTGAACAACCCGTCAGAGAAAAGTCTGACATTGAGTAGTCTGTAATAGGATCGTCACTAAATACCCACGTTGGTGTAGTACAAACACAAGCCATAGCAGGATTGATAACAACCAGTATTGCAGCTGATGTATCTGCCAATGGTGTACCAGTGCCAGAGCAAACAACTATCATACGATAATCTGTAGCTGTATCTTCTGTAGTTGAAGAATAGGTAGGGTTAGTAGCACCCGCAATGTTTGTCCAAACACCTGAACCTTCAGGTGATGATTGCCACTGATAAGTGATACCAATGAAACCTGTTGTAAGTGTTGTATCAGATAATGTGAACATTGAACCAGGACATGCGCCTGTAGGAGCTATAGCAACACCTGCAGTAGGTGTACCTGAACAAGCAACACCGGGAGCAATTGTTATTACATAATCCTGAGTACACTCATCATAATTGTTTGTACATGCATCACCATCACCCAGACTTTCGTACGACGGGAATACGCGAATACGGAGACCTGTAAGACCTGTATCGGCAGTAGCAGGAATGGTGAACGTTACAGAAGTAGTACTGCCTTCAGCAGCTGTAGATGCTACCAATGTGAACTCTTCCAAACCGAGTGCATCAGGCGAGTCGAAAGTAGCACTGTGGTCGTAATCTATCCACATACCGGCATTGTAGCTATCATAACCACTCGCTGTAACATTAACAGTGTAGGTAACTGCCTGCTGTAATGTAGTAGTAGTTGACGCGGTAGTAGGCCACAATTCTGTATAAGCCGCACCTGAACCATCTACGTGATCGAGGGTAGTACCAGATATTGATACTTCTTCTATTGGTACATAACCGCCATAAGAACCAATCGTTGTGCCCGTTGCAGGTCCACAATAGCAGAGGTAGTATGGATTTTGACCAACGGTAACAATATTACTTGTATCATATAATCCGGAGCTATCACATTTTACAACAAAGACGTAATCCGTAGACACTGTCTGGCCGGTCATCGTGTAGTACGAAGAAGTAGCACCAGTAATAGCTGTGTAAATGCCGGTACCTGTATTAGCCCTGTACCAGTGATATTCAAGACCGAGGCCATTTGAAAAACCGGTATCAGAAAGAGGGAATGAAGAACCAGGACAAACCGTTACCGCAGTAGTCATTGCAGTACCGCCTGATGGTGTACCTGTGCAAGGAATACCCGGTTGTATGTTTATCACATAGTCTTCGGTAGAACCATCATAGACGTCAGTACATGCATCACTGCCACTCATATCATAAGAATAGTAGTAAGGGATAACTCTCAAACGAAGACCTGTAGCACCTGTATCTGCGAGATAACCGGTAGTAGGCACATAGAATGTAGCGGCCGCAGGTGTAGTACCATAAGGCGCATCATCAGATGAGCTTGCAGTGATATCCGTATACTCAGTACCATCATCGAAAGTACCTGAGTGATCATAGTCGATCCACATAACGGCCATAAAGTTCACATAGTCGTTGCTTGTAACCTGAGCAGTGTATGTGCTACCTTGGTTCAGATATGCAGTTGTAGACGCCGTAACCGGCCAGAAGCGCTGGTAAACAAGGCTTGTAGCATCTACGTGATCGAGGGTAGTACCTGCAATAGTGAATTCGTGAATGGTAGGATCAGCATAGTTATCAAGTGCAGTACCATCAGAAAGCGGACCGCAATAGCAGAGATAGAAAGGACTCTGCGATACAGTAACGATATTACTTGTATCATACAGGCCGGAACTATCACACTTAACTACAAATATGTAGTTTGTAGCAACAGTTTGTCCGGTGTAAGAATAGTAAGAAGTGGTAGCGCCAGAAATAGTGGTATAAGTAGTTGTACCTGAGTCAGCCCTGTACCACTGGTATTGAAGACCGAGACCATTTGTGAAACCGGTATCAGAAAGCACGATGGCAGTACCAGGACATGCAGAAGTAACTCCTGCCGCAGCAGTACCGCTTGATGGTGTACCCGTGCAAGGAACACCCGGAGCAATATTAATTACATAATCTTCTACAGAACCGTCATATATGTTAGTACAAGCTTCTGTACCATCCATATCATAAGAATAGTAGTACGGTATGACCCAAAGGCGAAGACCTGTATAACCGGTATCGGCAAGGTAACCGGCAGAAGGCACTAAGAATGAAGCAGTAGCCGGAGTAGTACCATAAGGCGCATCATCAGATGAGCTTGCAGTGATGTCTGTATATTCAGTACCATCATCGAACGTGCCCGAGTGATCGTAGTCTATCCACATAACCGCCATGAAGTTCACATAGTCATTGCTTGAAATTTGAGCAGTATATGTACTACCCTGGTTAAGTGTAGTAGTAGTAGACGGCGTAGTAGGCCAGAAGCGCTGATAAACAAGGCTTGTAGCATCTACGTGGTCGAGGGTAGTACCCGCAATTGCGAATTCGTGAATGGTAGGATCGGCATAGTTGTCGAGTACTGTACCATCAGAAAGCGGACCGCAATAGCAGAGGTAGAAAGGATTAGTTGTTATAGTAACAGTGCTACTTGTATCGTACAGGCTAGAGCTGTCGCACTTAACTACGAATATATAGTCAGTAGCGGTAGTAACGCCTGTAGGACTGCTATAGTAAGCAGATGTAGCACCTGAGATCGCAGTGTAAGCGCCTGTAGCACCTGTAGTGCGATAATACCACTGGTATTCAAGACCAAGGCCATTTGTGTAACCTGTATCAGAAAGCGCGAAAGGCGTGGTAGGGCAAACAGATGCAGGAGACGCTATAGCAGTACCACCTGCTGGTGTACCAGTACAAGGAATACCCGGAACAATGTTAACAATATAATCCTGAGTTGCCCCATCGTATATATTAGTACATGCATCTGAAGAACTCAAATCATAAGAGTAGTAATAAGGTATAACCCTTATACGCATACCTGTAAGACCAGTATCTGCAGTGTAACCTGTAACAGGCATGGTAAATACAGCGGCAGAAGAAGTGCCGGATGGAGCATCGTCGCCTGAAGCTGAAGTAACATCTGTAAATTCAGGAACGTCGTCGAATGAACCGTTACGGTCCAGATCTATCCACATAGCAGCCATATAGTTAACAGTACCGGTACTATTAACAACAGCGGTATATGTGCTACCCTGGCTAAGTGTAGCAGTGGTAGTAGTAGTAACAGGCCAGAACTGCTGGTAAACAAGACCGGTTGTAGTTACGTTATCGAGCGTAGTACCGCCAATAGCAACCTCGTGAATTGTAGGATATGCATAGCTGTTGAGCACAGTACCATCTGACAACGGGCCGCAATAGCACAAGTAGAAAGGTGAAGGGCCATAATTAAATACCGGAGTGGTATCAGCGTCACCACTGGCTATACATTTAACTACTACTTCAAACCCAAGGTTTGAAGAACCTGTTGTACTTGTATATGAAGTACCTGTAGCGCCTGTAATAGGAAGGAATGCTCCACCAGCAGTATCTGCGTACCACTGGATACTGAGTCCGCTAGCTATACTATCACCTGTAAGTGACAATGTATAACCTATACCCAGGCAAGATGAAGACGGACCTGCGATAGTACCGGCTGTAGGCATACCTGTACAAGGCGGCGCCATTATGATATCCGCGATGAAGTCTATAACATCACCTGAGTAATATGATTCGTCTGCATCAGACTCTGCGCAGGGATCCATAAATGCAGACACAACTGACCCTGAACCAGAAAGCAGCCACGTATTACGCACACGCATATGGTGGTAACCCACAGTTGCAGCAATAGGCACTGTGAGCATTGTACTTGCGGAAGTAGATGGAGTAGATGTAGAATATCCAAAAACTGAAGTTACAGCTTCTGAATCCGCATAGATACCATCATCATTAAAATCTATCCACGACTGATTTTCCCAATGGTTTTCTGAAGCGTTAAAAGTAACTGCAAGCGGATAAGTGCCACCTTGCTGTAAATTAACGGTATCAGTTGTTCTGTCTAAATAACCTGTAGAAGAAGAAGCTGAAGTAGCGATACTCGTTTCAACAAGTGTATCGCCAGAATAACCGGCAAGGGTTAAACCACTCATGGCTTCATAAATCGGAGTTCCTGTATACCAGCTAGGTGTAGTGCAATAGCAAACTGTTTCGCCAATTGCAAACGCCGGTGTAGAATCTGAACCACCTGCAGAGCAGGTAACTACTAATTCGTAAGAAGTAGGTACGGTTTGGCTGGCTACTGTATATATGCTATTTGTAGCGCCGCTCACTGCGGTAAACGTAGTACCACCATCTGTGCTGGCTTTCCATACATAAGAAAGGCCGCTCGCGAGGCTATCACCTGTAAGTCCAAGTGTAAAGCTTGTAGAAGGGCATGCAATAGTAGGGCCTGTGATTGTACCTGCCGTAGCACCGGTACATAAAGGAGGATATGAGTAATAAGAAATGTCGTCTATGTAAATATTACCACCATATTGTGTGACACCTTTAAAAAACAAATAATTGGTTGTGCCGGTATAGCCTGAAGGTATAGCGAAGGTATATTGATACCAGCCATTTGAAGATACCGTAACAGGCTCTGCAATAGATGTAGAGCGGGCTACACTACCTACAAGTGTGGGAGTTGCCATAGTAGCCGATGAATCGATGTTGATAATGATATCATCATCATTACTTGAATAACTACCATCCCTGTAAATCCAGAAACTCATTGAGTCTGCTGTGGCAGATGTAAATGCCGCTCTTGTAAAAGCGGGGGTTGAAAAAGTTTGGTAGCTTCCTGATGAGCTCCAGCTATAGCTATTAAATATAGCCATCTTACTACCTGAATGCGGACTGACACCCGATGGAGTGCCGCCATAGGTAGACGAAGTAGTAACGTTGTGCCAATAGGACAACGAGGAGGTGACGGCAGACCACCCCGTGGGTGGCATCGAGCCGTCTTCAAAACCTTGGGTCTGGAGCACTTGCGCCATACCCACCTGCCCAAGCAGCAGCAGGGCAAAAAGGGATAATAAAATCTTCTTCATGAGCATCCGATTAATAACTGATTAAAAAATTGTTAGGCAAAAATTAATTGTTTTTACTCCGGTGTTAATTCTCAAATTTAACTTTTTAAATCAAAAAATAGTCAAACCTATTTACAAGTAGAAATATTTTTTTAAAAACAATTTTTAAAATGATGATTTTTAGCCGTTTTTTACTAAAAATACATCCTAATAGACACCCATGACTAATAAATATCTTTACATTATTAACTTAACATAAATAATCTGTATGCGATTATTGTATTTTATATCCAAGCTGTGTGGATTTTTGCAAATCGCTTTGCGCATGTGCCATATCGCCTATAGCCTTATAGTATAAAGCGCGTGCATAGTAGAGTTCGCCTGCATCGGCATCAAGTTCTATCGCCTTATTAAAATCCCTGTGTGCATTATCAAATTGCCCGGCCCTGAGATATGCATTGCCCCGGTTGAGATAGCCTTGATACAGGTCAGGGTTTTGCGCGATGGAAATACCATATTCTATTATGGCAGAATCCTTCTTACCAATCATGTCAAGATAGTTGCCATAATTGCTATGCGCTTCAGACCAGTCGGGCTTTAACGCTATTGTTTTTTTGAAGCAATATGCTGCGGAATCAAGCTTATTCTGAATGGCGAATACGATAGCAATACCCATATAAGCTTCAGGAAATGCAGAGTCTATTTTCAACGCGCTGTAGTACATTTTTTTTGCATCATCGAGTTGTCCATTAGTTCGTTCGAGCTCGCCCAATGATACATAAGGGTTTACAAATTTTTTCTGTAATTCTATTGCTTTATTGAGTAAATAAAATGAGGAATCATAGTACGCTTTCCGCTCGTTTTTATCTGTAGCTGCCGAGTATTTTTTAAAATATTCGAAACCCAAATTGTTGTATGCATTGGGCGCTGTAGCAGGATGTTTTTCTATCTCATCGCGCCACAGGCTTGAAGCATCGTACCAGGCGGTGCAACGCTCATTACTTATAAAGCCGAATATAGCACAACCCGCCAGGGATAAAGTAAGTAGCGTATAGCCTATTTTTTTGTCTTCATCGTGTTGCAGATATTTTGATACCAGCCAACCCACAATAAAGAACAGGCCGAAATAAGGAATGTATGCATACCTGTCTGCAATAATGGCACCGCCAACGGGTATGAATTGAAGCAGCAATGCAATATTGACCAGGAAGAAAAGAATACCAAAAACAACTGCTCTGTTCTTTTTTACAAATGCCCATACTATAAGCAGTATAATACCGATAACCAGCAGCGGATAAATGTAAAAGATACCCGGCAGGGAGTTGCCAACCTTATCGGGGTATGGGTAAAAATTGCTAAGGTTTGCTGGGACAATAGCTTTCCATAAATAAGTGATAAGGGCGTAAGCTCCCAGCAATACTCTATCTACAGGACCATAATGCACATCTTGGGTAAACAAGGCATGAAAGGCTTTCTGATCGGCGATAGAACGAAAGCCGAAGTAAATGGCAAGCGCAAAATGAGGTAGCTTATCAAGGAGGATAGAGACACTCCATTTCCTCTTGTCGAGATAATCTATAAGTAGCAGGGTAACGGGTAAACTGACCGCGACAGGCTTTGATAAAAGCGCGCAGATAAAAAGGAGTATAACACCTGTGTAATACAACCAACGTTTTGCGGCCTGTACGCGTATATAATATACATAACAAATGCATGCACCTATAAAAAAGGCGCCGTATAGCACGTCTTTGCGGGCGGCTATCCATGCAACAGATTCTACGTGCATAGGGTGCAACCCAAAGAGCAGTGCTGTAATACAGGCTGCCACAGAACTGCGTGTAAGGAGCTTTGTAAACCAATAAACAAGTATGGTAGTAATGATATGAAGCAGCAGACTATCGAGATGATATAACATCGGCGAGAGGTGCACATAATTATACTCAATAGCGTAGCTTAAAATAGTAAGCGGATGATAATTGCCCATAACAGCAGATGAAAAAATGCTCTTGATACCCTGCGACGAAACATCTTTAATTAATGAATCGTTGAGTATATACCCCGGATCATCCCAGTTTGTAAATTGATCATCAAGGCAGATCTTTAAAAATAGAAAAGTGATAATAGCAATACAAGCAGGAAAAACTACATCGATATACCGCGCTAAAAAAACTTGTGTAGTTTTTTGCCGGGCGATCGTGTTTTGTACAGGTATTCTCTTTGTCGGTTCAGATACCCGTTGAGTCGGCGCTTTTTTTTTGTTTTGCGGTAATTGTTTTGCCATAAAACATAAAAATACTCTTATTGTACCATGTAGCAAACAAGTAACGAAGTATGGATTTCAAAACACAAAGACAGGACAGAAGTGCTTAATCAATTGAATAACAACGCCATAGAACATGTTGTGATTTCTATTTCGCAGCAAGGATGTAAAAGCGGCTATGCCACCACTATGACAATAAGCGGACCAGCTGGGTGATTACCGGTGCGATCGGGAATATGTGTACACGGTGCGCTTACCTACCGTTTTAAAGGTAACCTCCACTTCTTCAGGCTGAAAAAGCTGGATTATGTACATGGGCATCTTTTTAACGAAGGTAGCGATCCTACCAGGGTTACCTGCCATTTGCGACTGCGCGATACTATTTTGGTTGGGAGCCATTTGCACGTTTGCGTTTATTAAAACGAAAATAAAGAATTATTTATAAACTGCTGCATTTCATCTGTTTAGTTATCAACAGGATATGCAGATATGCCTGTTGTTGTGCCTAATTTTTGTTTTGAATAATTATTTTCCTTACCTTTGCAATCCGAAATTTTCCCGGCTATTTCTTTTTTTAGGAAATATCCAACATTGCTGCCGGGAAGGCGGGTATTTTTTATTCATTAAAAACCATTTATGGCAAAAGACAACAACCTTCAGAGTTACGAGCTGATGGTTATCTTCACCCCGGTACTGGCTGAAGAAGACTACAAAGCAGCTCAAAAGAAGTATGCTGATTTCATCAAAGAAAACGGCGGTGACATTGTTCACACAGAAGCATGGGGACTGCGCTCACTCGCATATCCTATAGCAAAAAAGACAACAGGCCTTTACTTTATTATGGAGTACAAAGCGCCAACAGCTACTAACGCCAAGCTTGAAATTCAGATGAACCGTGATGAAAACATCATGCGCCATATGATAACACGCCTGGAAAAATACGCGGTGGAATACAGTGTCCGCAGGCGTAACAAACATGCAAACGCTAACGCTGAAAACGCTTCTTAAACATCCTTAATCAACAAACAATGGCTAAGCAAAACGAAATAAAATTCCTTACCTCTACAAGGGTAGAAAAACGCCAGAAGAAATACTGCCGTTTTAAGAAAATGGGAATCAAGTATATAGATTATAAGGACGCAGAATTCCTTAAGAAATTTATAAACGAACAAGGCAGAATGCTGCCGCGCCGCATTACCGGTAACTCATTGAAGTACCAGCGTAAAGTAGCGCAGGCTGTGAAGAAGGCCCGCCAACTGGCATTATTACCTTATGTTACTGACCTTTTAAAGTAGAAAAAATGCAAGTAATTCTTATAAAAGACGTAGATAACCTGGGCTCGGCCCATGAAATGGTAGATGTAAAGGCAGGATACGCCCGCAACTACCTGATACCTCAGAAGTACGCTCTTGAAGCAAGCGCCTCTAATACTAAAATATTGGAAGAACGCCGCAAGCAAAAGCAGAAGAAGGAAGACAAACTGATGGCAGAAGTAGCAAGTGTTACTGAAGTACTGAAGGCATCACCAATAAAGGTAGGCGCTAAGGTAGGTACCAGCGGTAAAATATTTGGTTCTGTAACTGCAATACAACTGGCACGCGCTATCCGCGAACAGAAGGGTTATGAAATAGACCGCCGCCGCATAAGCATCATTGATGATGTGAAGGAAGCAGGTACGCACAAAGCTCAGATCGATTTTGGCAAGGATAACATTGTTGAAATAGAGTTTGAAGTTGTAGGCGAATAAGTTGATAGATTGAATGGTTGATTTAGTCAATCACTTAAAATAAGAAAGAGGTTGCTCCTGATAGAGCAACCTCTTTTCGTTAGCTATATATCATTTAAATCCATCACTATTTCATGCTTCAACTAAGCCTTAGGTTTATCGTAGTTGAACATCCAGTTAATACCAAACTTATCAGTGCACATGCCGAACTTAGCCCCCCAGAACATATCCTGTAGTGGCAGTGTAACTACTCCATCTTTTGACATGGCATCAAAATAACGCGTTACATCTTCGTCGGAATGGCAGTTTACAGACACAGAGAAGTTATTACCCACCGTAACCCTGTTCTTGTTGTTCGAATCTGAGAACATGACCGTACTTCCCTGTATCGTCATAATACCATGGAGTATCTTGTCTTTATTTTCTTCGTCAGACGGTACGGGCGATTCACCAAATCGAGTGAGTAGATCGATAGTACCACCGACAGCATCCTTATAAAAATTCATTGCGTCTTCGGCATTGCCGTTAAAGAGCAGATAGATATTCAAGTCCATAATAAATTTGTGTTTAGGTAACAATATTACTCAAAAATATTATTCAGCAATAGTAATAACGCAGGTGCTGTAAACCTTTTGAATTTTGATTTTTAACCTACCTTTGCGCCGCTATGCAGATAGAAGTACTGAAGTCTAAAATTCACCGTGTAAAGATCACGGAATCAAACCTGCATTATATCGGCAGCATTACCATTGATGAGAATCTGATGGATGCTGCAAATATGATAGAAAATGAGAAGGTGCAGGTATTGAACCTTGATAATGGTGAACGACTGGAGACATACATCATAAAAGGTACCCGTGGCACGGGAATGATATGCATGAACGGCCCGGCCGCCCGACGCGTATCCGTTGGCGATACGGTAATTGTAGTATCGTACGCACACATGGATTTTGAAGAGGCCAAAAAATTTAAACCTTTTATAATTTTCCCTAAGGAAGACAATAGCCTGTAATCCGTATCTTTATAGTCTATGAAGAAGGCCCTCAGTACTATAATACAATATGTAGTGTTTCTGGGGCTTGGTATATGGCTCATCTATCACATGATACATGGGCTGAAACCTGATGAACGCGACCAACTCGTATACGCCATAAAAAGCGTGAACCTTTGGCTGCTCATTCCTGTATTTATTGCCGGCTTCCTATCTCACCTGTTCCGGGCTATGCGCTGGCGCTTATTGTTAGAAACAATAAGCGCAAAACCTACGCTCCCCAATACCCTTTTCGCGGTACTGATAGGCTATATTCTGAACTTATTTATACCACGTGCCGGTGAAGTAGCTAAGTGTACCGTGCTGGCTAAATACGAGAAGTTACCTACCCATAAAATGGTGGGTACTATTGTATCCGAGCGTGCCTTTGATATCTTCTGCCTTGTTATCATCACCATTATCGCTTTTCTGCTGCAGGCTTCTATTATAGGACAGTTTGCTGCTGATCAATACCATAAGCTGGGGCATCTTATAAAAACAAACGAAACAGCGGTAATCATAGTGATCTGTGTTTTGGCCATATTAATATTGGTATTGATACTTATATACAGAAAACACAGAGAAAACAAAATAGGCCATTTTATTAAAGAGCTGGCGCATGGTGTACTATCTATTTTCCACATGAAAAAGCGGTGGACATTTATAGGTTACACCTTTCTTATCTGGCTAATGTATAGCATGCAGATATATCTGGGCTTTTTAGCATTACCCGCCACCGCACACCTTTCTGTACTCGCAGCACTCGTGGTGCTGGTGTATGGCAGTGTAGCAATGATACTTACTCCCGGCGGTATAGGCGCTTATACTTCTTTTGTTGCCCAGATACTTGTGTATTATGCTATCAGTGAAGTGTATGCACAGGCCTTTGGGTGGATAGCGTGGGGAGCACAGACAAGTATCCTTATAATACTTGGCATCGTATCTTTATTAGTCATTCATCCTTATAATACCAGAAGAAATGCAAAAGCTGCAGTGGATAAAAAACAAAATATATAGCAGGGAGCAGCTTGTGCGCGAGTGTAATGTATGGCGCGCAACACAGAAAAAGATAATATTTACCAATGGCTGCTTCGACATTCTGCACCACGGGCATTTTGACCTTATAGCACAGGCCGCCGACCTGGGAAATATACTTGTAGTAGGAGCTAATACAGACGCCTCTGTACAACGCCTTAAAGGCCCTGAAAGGCCGCTTACCAAAGAACAGGACAGAGCATTGCAATTGGCATCGTTACTGTGCGTAGACGCGGTATGCCTTTTTGATGAGGACACCCCAAAAGAGCTTATAGAACTGCTGAAGCCGGATGTGCTGGTGAAAGGCGGAGATTATACAATAGACAAGATAGTAGGCGCGGACATTGTAACGAGCTATGGTGGCAAGGTGGAAATTGTGCCTTTCGTAGCCGGCTACTCTACCTCGTCGCTTATACAGCGTATTAAGGAATTGTGAATTATCGGGCTTTTAGCTTCCCTACCCGCCTTATACTATACCCAACGACCTATTTTTGCCGTGACAACCAATTAATTACAACGTGAGAAATACCAAACAAACTATAATAAGAGATCTTAGCTGGCTGGCGTTTAATGCACGTGTACTGCAAGAAGCCAAAGATCCGTCCAACCATATATATGACCGCCTACGTTTTCTGGGCATATTCTCTAATAACCTCGATGAGTTTTTCAGGGTACGCGTAGCAGCGCTGAATAAAATGGTGCTGCTGGGCAAGGCAGCAAAAATGCACCTTGAGGCGAACCCCGATAAGATATTGAAGAAGATACAGCAGACGGTTATATTGCAACAGGCCGATTTTGATAAGGCCTACCTGGATATAATAACGGAACTAAATGCGAAAGGCGTTTTTATAAAGAATGAGAAACAGCTTACGAAAAAACAAAAGGAATTTGTAAGCAAATATTTTGAAGAGAAAGTAAGAACGGAGATAGTGCCGTTAATGATAGAAACGATACCGCATATACCACTGCTCAGAGATAAGTCGATATACCTTGCGTGTGTATTGGGAAATAAAACAACCGCTATCATACAACGCTATGCTTTGATAGAAATACCAACCAAGTTCCTTCCACGCTTTGTGATACTGCCATCTGAAAACGGCGAGCGCGACATAATACTGTTGGAAGATATCATTAAGATAAACCTGCCAAGCTTGTTTGCGCCATTCGGATTTGACCGCTTCCTTGGTTACATAATAAAGGTGACGCGCGACGCGGAACTGGAGATTGATAATGACGTAAATACAAACCTGATAGATGAGCTGGAAAAAGGCCTAAAAAAGCGCAAGAGCGGCCGTGCCACACGTTTTGTATATGATAGGGCTATAGATTCTTCGCTACTGAATTACCTTACAAAAAGACTAAGTCTTGCGAAGAAAGATAACCTGATACCCGGCGGTAGAATACACAACTTCAAAGATTTTATCAACTTCCCGTCAGAAGTATTCAATGATATGCAACTACGCCAGAAGCCTTTTGTGCACCCGCTGCTGCAACAACCCTGCCGCATAATGGATGTAATAGCGAAGAAGGATGTAATGCTGCACTTACCCTATCATTCATTCGACTCGGTGATAGACCTGCTGAGAGAGGCTGCGATAGACCCGTTTGTAGTAAGTATAAAAATAACCTGCTACCGCGTTGCGAAAAACTCCAAAATAATTAACGCACTCATAAACGCAGTACGTAATGGCAAGGAAGTAACAGTGGTACTGGAGCTGCGCGCGCGCTTTGATGAAGAAGCAAATATGATGTGGAAGGAACAACTGGAAGAAGAAGGCGTGAAGGTATTGCTGGGCATACATGATATGAAGGTGCATGCAAAGATGTGCGTGATAAAGAAACGTGAATTCAACCGTACAACTCAATACGGTTTTATATCTACAGGTAACCTGAATGAAGGGACGGCACGATACTATGGTGACCATTGCCTGCTGACCACCAACAGAAACATACTCGCGGATGCGAATAAGGTATTTGATTTTATTGAGCATTACGCTACCAAAAAAATAAACCTTGCTACCTGTAAGACACTGGCCATAGCGCCTGTGAATATGCGCAAAACATTTTTGCTGCTGATAAATAAAGAGATAAGGGATGCTAAGAAAAAGAAGCCTGCGTCCATTACTATAAAGCTAAACAGCCTTGTAGATAAGGTGCTGATAGCAAAACTGTATGAAGCAGCACAGGCTGGTGTGCACATCAATATGATAATACGGGGTATATGCTGCGCATATACCGAGCAGAAAGTGCTGAAGGATAATCTAAAAGGCATCAGTATCATCGACGAATACCTGGAACATGCGCGTGTTTTCATCTTTCATAATGACGGCAAACCAAAGGTATTTATATCATCGGCAGACTGGATGGTACGTAACCTGGATCATCGTGTAGAGGTATCTACGCCTATATTTGATGAAACAATAAAGCGTGAGCTGATAGATATTACAAACATACAGTTGTCTGAAAATGTGAAAGGGCGTATATTAGATAATGAACAGATAAATGAGTATGTGCCGCATGTGCCCAACTCTCCGCTTATAAGATCTCAGGTAGCTACTTATAAATACTTAAAAGAGCAGAAATACAAACATTGATACTTGCAGCAATTGATATCGGCTCTAATGCAGCGCGGCTACTTATCTGCGAAACATCTGTGTATATAGATGGCACCGTGGATTATACCAAACTGAATCTTGTACGCATACCACTACGGCTTGGCTTTGACGTGTTTGACAAAGGATATGTGAGCGATGAAAAGAAAAAAGAGCTCATAGAAACACTGAAGGCATACAAGCTGCTTATGAGCATTTACAAGGTAGAGGCATGGAAAGCATGTGCTACATCTGCAATGCGCGACGCGAGCAATGGCCCTAAAATACTCGAAGAAATATATCGTGAAACAGGACTTAAAATAGACATTATAACAGGACAGGAAGAGGCGAATATTATCTACGAAACACACATAGCCGAAAACCTGAACCTCGATAAGTCTTACCTGTACATTGATGTAGGCGGTGGCAGTACAGAAATAACACTCTTCTCGCAAAACCAGATCATCTTTAAAGAGTCTTTTAATATAGGCACCATACGCCTGCTGGGTAATAAAATAAAGGATGAGCAGTGGGACCACATGAAGTGGTATATAAAGACCCATGTACGCGACTACCAGCCTATGGAAGCGATAGGCACAGGTGGTAATATCAACAAGATATTTTCAATCTCGAAACGCAAGGAAGGGAAGCCACTGACGCTGGATATACTTAAAGATTATTACAAAGAGCTGAGCTACACATCGCTAGAGGATCGTAAGCACGTATATGGCTTAAGGGATGACCGCGCTGACGTAATAGTGCCTGCCCTGCAGATATATATCTCCATCATGCGCTGGGCGCTGGCCGATGAGATATATGTACCTAAAATAGGGCTTGCAGATGGCCTTATAAAAATGCTGTATAAGGAAGCAACAGAAGCAAAAATAAATCATTGATAATCTTTATAAAAGAGAGCGCCGCAACTATTGCGGCGCTCTCTTTTATATATTATAGTATAAGCCTTTAGATGCTTTTCTTTTCCATTGCATGTGGATCATCTTCTTGTAACGATGCTTTTGCCCTGTTCGATATCCTCTTCACCCAAGCCTTAAATTTGAAGCTCAACACCATTAGTACCGGTACCAATATCAATGTAAGCACTGTGGCGAAGCTGAGGCCGTATATCATGGTCCATGCGAGTGGTGCCCAGAAATCAGCACTATCACCACCGAAGAAGATGTGCGGATTAAGATGCTGGAACAGCGATGCGAAATCGATATTCATACCTACAGCCAACGGTATCAAACCAAGTACAGCTGCTATCGCGGTGAGCAATACCGGCGTCATACGCGTGCGGCCTGCTTCTATTATGGCATCTACTTCGTTCATCCCCTCCGCTATCATCAGATCCATAAACTCTACAAGCAATATACCATTACGTACCACCACACCCATTAGTGCCACGATACCTATACCGCTTATGGCTATAGAGAATGGTGTTTTAAATATACCAAGACCCAGCATTACACCTACAAGGCTGAACACAACCTCGCTAAGGATGATAACTGTTTTGCTGATAGAGTTGAATAGTAGTATAAGTATCAGGAATATCATCGCGAAGGCGATACCAAAAGCCTTACCCAAGAAGCCGGTAGTTTCGGCTTGGTCTTCCTGACCACCCATTTTTATAGTAATGCCCGACGGAGCTTTAAAATCATTCAGCTCGCGCCCTACGTTTGCTGCTACCTCATTCGGGTTATAAGCACTAAGTACGTTTGAGCTCAGGCTTATATATCTTTTCTCATTCTTACGCTTGATGCCACCGTAGGTAGTAGAATAATACACATTTGCAAACGCGCTGATAGGCACTGTACGCACAATGCCGCCCATACCCAGGTCTCTGAATACTATAGGCATATTGCGTATCGCATCGATATCCTGGCGCTGCGTACCGATCGCACGTAGTGTTATTGGGTAATCATCGTTTTGGTCGCGGAAGCGTGAAACTTCAAGGCCAAATACGGCGGTACGCAAATTATTTACAACTGTTTGGGTAGATATACCTTCGGCATTCATACGTTCACGGTCTAAGTCAAATACGATCTCAGGATTTCTTGCCTGAAAGTCGCTACGTAATGCTTCTACGCCCGGTATCTGTTTATCATCCAGATAACGCTTTAGTCTTTCAGAAGTACTTACCAGCGAATCGAGGTTATCGCCTGTCATTTCCACTAATATAGGCTTAGGCTGTGGCGGGCCATTTGCCTCTTTGTCCACGGTAATTTCTGCGCCAGGTACACCCTTTACAGCACCACGTATTTTTTCCATTATGGCAACGGTCGATTCACCATGCCTTTTTGAATATTCTTCATAGGCCACAGTTACTTTACCCTTGTTAGGGAAGTCCCCTATCTCCCCGCTATTAGGATCAACAGCACCTACAGTCACATTCGATATAACTGATTTTACAGCAACATAACGCTTGTGCGTAGTTGAGTCAATTATTGCAGCATTCACTTTTTTCTCCAGCTCCAGTAATACTTCGTTCGTATGCGCCTGATCTGTACCTACCGGAAGGTTCAGATAAACATAAGTAAAATTGGGCTGTGAGTCAGGGAAAAATAATGGCTTAGGGCCATGCACTACGCATAAAACTACGGAGGCAACAAGAATACCAAGCCCTATTAAAAGTACTTTGCCCGGATGTTTTATAGAACGCTTGAGTAATCGTGTGTACCAATCCTGGAATGCAGGCCATGTTTTGTTTTGGAAAGTGTGTATTATTTTTTCCAGTACAAACTTCTCCAGCATAATGAACAAGTAAAGGAATACGATAAAGTTGGCTACGCCAAACGACTTACCGAGATAAAAGAGCACGGCAATAGCCAGGAAGATAACAGTCATTACCTTATCCTTCTTTGTAAACCTTGGCTTGTCATTATCGTGTGCCGCATTGTGTGGCTTCATAAAGCTCACCGCAAATACCGGGTTAATTATATAGGCAACGACCAGTGATGCCACCAGTGTAATGATCAATGTAACCGGTAAATAGAACAGGAAATTACCGATGATACCAGGCCAGAAAGCCAATGGTACAAATGGCATAAGCGTTGTGGCAGTACCCGCAAGTACAGGTAAGAATACCTCACCTGTTGCGAATTTCGCTGCCCTGGCTATCGGCATTTTGCCATTATCAAAAATACGGTGCGTGTTTTCTATCACCACAATCGCGTCATCGACCACTATACCCAATGCAAGCAAAAAGGAGAAGAGCACGATCATATTCATCGTGAAGCCTATAGTAGGCAATATGAAGAATGCTATGGCGCACGATAGTGGTACCGACATAGCTACGAACAATGCATTGGTAACACCCATGAAGAACATAAGTATGATCGTTACCAGCAAGAATCCGATAATGATAGTGTTGATAAGATCTGTAAGTGTAGATCTTGTTTTTTCAGATTGGTCACCAGTAATTACAATATGCAGGTCACTTGGCAGGTCTATGCCGTGCATTTTTTGCATTAGCCCGCTTACGTTATCAGATGCTTCGATGAGGTTCTCTCCTTTAGCCTTGATTACATTGAGCGTTATTACATTATTACCATCGAGGCGCGCATAGCTTTTCTGCTCCTGGAAGCTATCGGTAACATTCGCTATATCGCGCAGATAAACGGCCTTGCCCTGTGGGTTTTTCACTAACAGGTCGCCAATTTGTGCAGCAGTCTTAAATTCATTCTTAATACTCAGTATCCTTTTCTGCGTACCCATTGTGGCCTGACCTGCCGTAGCTGATATATTTTCTGCCGCCACTGCACTTTGCACATCGTAAAAAGAGATGCCTGCCGCCTGCATTTTATACATATCCATGTTCACCTGTATCTCCCTATCCAGCGCGCCAACAATGTCAACACGCTTTATCTCTTTCATGGCCTCTATGTTATCCTTTATCCTATCAGCATATTTCTTAAGCCTGTTAAGATCGTAGTTACCTGAAATATTCACATTGAGTATTGGTACTTCCGATAAGTCTATGTCTTTTACTTCAGGCTGGTTGGGCAAGTTTTTTGGCAGGTCGGTCTTGGCTTTATCTACCGCATCCTTTACATCCTGCTTTGCTTTATCTACCTGCACATTAGTGTTGAACTCCGCTATCACCACAGAATAATCTTGGAAGGAATTACTGGTAACCTTTTTGATACCGGTAAGATTTTTCATCTGTTTTTCCAGATGCTTGGTCACAAGGTTCTCCATATTCTCCGGCGATGTACCAGGGAAGTATGTCTGCACAATTATCTGCGGTATCTTTATCTCCGGAAACTGTTCTTTTGGCAAACTGTTATATGCCAAAAGCCCTGCCAGCGTAATGATGATGGTGATTAGATATATAGCGGTCCGGTTGTCTATTGCCCAACTGGACGGCTTAAACTCTTTGAATGTATCTTTCATGTCGTACTATTTTCTTCAGAGATAGCGTGAAATTATTGTTGTTGCGTAGTGATGGGGTCACCATTATCGAGGTCTTCAAAACCTGCTGTTATTACCTTATCACCCGCACTAAGGCCTGAGAGCACTTCTACCTGCCCGTTAGAGTTCGAACCTGTTCTTACTACAACCGCTTTTGCCTTATTACCGTCCGCTACATATACCTGCTCTCCTGTGCTGGTTTTTTGTATCACTGATACAGGCACTACGATGGTATTCTTGCTTTCGTAGTTAGCTATCTTCATAATGCAAGACATGTTAGGGTGCAGCTTGCGTACATTATTGAGTTTTATCTGCACAATAAAAGCGCGCGAAGACGGATCAACAGACTCTGCCACGTATGTAACAGCTGTTTTCATAGAATCATTCAGATCAGGGAATACCAGTGTTACGGAATTACCTACATGTATCTTACCAAGATAATTTTCACCAAGATTTGCTTCTGCTTTTAATTTATCACCATTTACGACCCGAATACCGGAAATACCGGGAGCTGCCACATCGCCAATTTTAATATTTACCTGATCTACAGTACCGGATATAGGAGATATTATACGGTACATATCTTTTTGCGCGATCAGGGCGCCGGCTTGTTTTTGTGCCGATTCATAATTTGCTTTCGCTTGTAGCAATTGCACTTCAGTACCAATGTTCTGTGCCCAAAGTTTTTGTTGTTTCTCATACATGGTCTTTGAAAAAGCTAATTGAGCCGCTTGCGATTCTACTTGTTGTTGCGCTGCAGCCGCGTCAAGCGTTGCTAAGACCTGGCCTTTGGTTACATGGTCTCCTACATGCACCTTGATATCCTTTATCGTACCTCCCGCCTGGGCAGTCGCATACACGTTATCGTCGCTGGTAATCTGAGCCTGCACATTTACCGTAGCCACAAAGTTTGTTGGCTGTACATCCATTATAGATACAGGAGTAGCTTTTTTGCTACTATCGCTACCATTACCTTCGAGCTTTTTGATCTTTACATCAATGTCGCTACGCTCTTTTTTCAACTTTGCGAGCTCATCCGCATCCTTACCCTGCTTATTGTTATTGCTGCTGCACGATGCTAAAATCAGTACAGGTATTACGAGATAAAATAACCTTTTCATTTATGGTATGTTTAGATAGTTAGTGTGATTATGTTCTTTTATTTTAAAAGGCCCAGTGCTTTTTTAAGATCTGCTTCTGCATTTATTATATCCAACAATGCGCTGAAATAATTATTCTCTGCATTCAGAAGGTCTGTCTGCGCTTGTGTTACTTCGATATTGCTTCCTACACCTGCTTTATATTTCTTCTGCGCAAGGTCGAGTACATCATTTGCGAGATCAACATTACGATGCTGGCTTTGAGCCTGCAGCGCAGCGTTCTTTAAAGTTGTTCGTGATTGTGCAGCCTGGAAATCAATTGTAAGCTTTGTATTCTCAATATTATTCTTGCTCTTCTCTACATTAAGCTTTGCTTCACGAAGTTGATTCGTACGCATAAAACCATTAAATATTGGCACATTCAACTGAACTCCAACCATGGAATAAAATAAATAACGAGGCCAGTTATATATATCTGCATAACGCGTTGTAGAGTAGTTATCACCTACATTCGCTAATAGACTAAGCGTGGGTATCGCTGCATACTGATAACGTTTCACATTATATTCATTGAGCGAAAGCTGTGTATTATATAAACTGAATTCCGGTACACGGTTATAGTTTTCTTCTTCAGTTAATAACGAAGCAATTTCATCCTTTCTCGATTCCACATCTGTGTCTGTAAGCACGATAGGCGTAGCTATATCCATACCCATCTGATATTTCAACACTTGCTCCGATACTGTAAGCATATTACTTATCCTGATGCTGTCGGTTGCAAGATTATTTACCTGCACATTGGTTCGCTCTACCTCTATTTTTTCTGCCATCCCATTTTGCTGCGTCACTAGTATATCATGTTCTATTTGCCTTGAATAATTTAACGATGCTTTTATTATGTCAAATTGCCTGTACGCAATAGCCAGCGAGTTGTACGCTCTAAATACATTGTACCTTACGCCTTCCTCTGTTACATAACCTTGCTGTTTTGCAAACTCTATTACTGTTTTTCTTGCCTGCAACGCCACCAATACACCGCCATCAAATAATGTTTGTGAGCCACTGATAGATGCAACAGAAGAATATGGTTGTGTAAATGCAACCTTTATTAAAGAATCATGTGGATAGCCAAATGATTTGAAATTCAAGTAAGATTGCTGCGGATTTAGATTGTCATCCACTTCTACGTGTCCATTAATATGTGGATATGCTGCTGATAATTGCTGTTTTACCTGCGCCTCTTGTATCAACACATCAAGCTGTGCATTCTTAATCGCATAGTTATGATGCAATGCATAGTTCATGCAATCTTCCATACTCAACGCAACCGGCTGTTGTGCCTGGGCTGTAGTAGCTGCAAAAAGTATACTTAGTAAACTGATATAAATGGTTCTCATGCTTTTGCTGTTTGCTTTAAATATTTCAATTTGTATTTCTGATAAAGTTTTTCTCCTTTCGGGGTCATTATGCCGTATAGAAAGTGCTCACCTATTTCCAGCGTCACAGACATAAGGTCGTTACGGTCATTAACGAGTAGATTGGGCTGCAGTATCATAAGGGAGGTTTCGAGGCGGTACCTTGCCAGCAAGTTCGCGTTTATATCCTCGCGGTAATAGCCTTCGGCAATGCCTTGTTCTATATTGTCCCGTATCATGGTCACATCCTTATCCATAAGCTGCTCACGGAAGGTATTATAAGCATCGGGGAAGTAGCGCTGCATCTCAAAGATCGCCATTGGGTTTATCTTCTTATGCATTTCGTCCATGAAGGCCAGCATACGCACCATCGTTTCTATGGCATTCTCTGAGTCCTTTATCTGCAATTCACAGTTATGGGTACTTAGCTTCTTATACCATATTACAGATTCATTTACTACCTCGTTCTTATTGGCAAAATGCTGATATAGGGTTTTTTTAGAAATACCAGCCCTGCGCGCTATATCGTCCATAGTAATTGTTTTAAAGCCGTACTGGCTAAACAATTCCACGGATGCACTGAGTATTTTTATTAATGGTTCCATAAATCCGGCACAAAACTATGGAAACGTTTTTTAAAATAAAAGTTTCCTGAGTTTATTTTTCTCTATGGTATCATAGGGGCTTGCAACCAAGGGTTTAGAAAGAAAAATAAAAAAATGTAGCTTTTCCCTAATGAGTTTTCTATTTTTGAGTAATTAAACTGAGCAACTATGGCATTCTGGAAAGATTTTAAAGCCTTCGCAATGAAAGGCAGCGTAGTTGATCTGGCTGTCGGTGTTATCATTGGTGCGGCGTTCGGCAAGATCGTTACAGCCCTTGTAGAAGATATGATAATGCCTGTAGTAGGTATATTCACCGGCAAGGAGCTCTTTGCGAATAAGTTTGTAGAATTACCGCTATCACTGGATGGTAATAAATATAAGTCTATAGAAGACGCCAAGAAAGCCGGCGTGAACGTTTTGGCCTATGGGCATTTTATACAAACAGTTGTAGATTTCTTTATTATAGCCTTCTTTATATTCCTGATGATCCAGTTTATGGGCAAAATGAGAAGGAAACAAGAAGCAGCCGATACTACAGCAAAAGTTGCTGAAGTATCATCTACGGACAAGCTATTAATAGAAATACGTGACGCAATTAAAAAAGATAACGGCCAGCCCAGCTAATCGCCAACTACACCAATCATTATGGCTACAGGAACTATTTATAAACAACTACAGGCACTCAAAGCCCAGGATAAGAGCGGGTTTGCGGTGCTTGCAGATCCTGATAAAATAGCGCCCGCCGAGATGCAATACCTGGCCCGTCTTTGTAATGACGCGGGTGTAGACTATCTGCTGATGGGTGGCAGCCTGCTTATGGCACACCAATTAGAGCTTTGTATACAACGTTTTAAGGCAGAGAGCGATATACCGGTTATACTATTCCCCGGCAGCCCGGCACAAGTAACGCCCTATGCTGACGGATTATTATACTTATCTCTTATCTCAGGGCGTAATCCTGAGCTATTGATAGGCCAGCATGTTGTTTCTGCGCCACTTGTAAAGGCGAGCGGGCTCGAGGTTATCAGTACAGGATATATGATAATAGATGGTGGCGTACCAACTACTGTATCATATATGAGTAGTGCCGACCCAATACCTGCTAATAAGCCGGATATTGCTTTATGTACTGCCTGGGCTGGTGAATTACAGGGGAAACACATTATATATATGGATGCAGGCAGTGGCGCGCGTACACCCATATCTACAGAGATGATAAAAAAGGTGAGTGCACATATATCCATACCACTATTTATAGGCGGCGGCATCCACACCCCAGAAAAAGTGTATGAAAACTGCACCGCAGGGGCAAATATTATAGTAGTAGGAAATGCTATAGAGCGCGACCCTATGCTAATAAAAGACCTTGCAGCAGCTGCCAAATCAGCTACGACGCATAAAATATCGTATTAACTGCGGTTCGGGATGATATTTTACTGATTTTAGCTGCAAAATATTTTTGCCATTTCAAATTATTCCTTAACTTTGCACTCCCTTTGTAAAAAGGACAAAAATTAAATAGTATGAAACGTACATATCAACCGCATCGTAAGCGCCGCAAGACAGTTCATGGTTTCCGCAAACGTATGGAATCTGCAAACGGACGTAAAGTATTAGCTTCCCGTCGTGCCAAAGGCCGTCATAAGCTGACTGTATCAGACGAAAGCCGCCTGAAATAATCTTTTAAAAATATTCTTGCCATTCGTACTACTTTTAAAGCATACGAGCGGCTCAAAAGAGAGCAGCATATTAATACGCTTTTCCTTACAGGGAAAGCGTTTTCTGTTTTTCCCGTAAGGCTTATATACCTTATGGTACCAAGGCCTGATGCCAAGGCAGCTCCTGTGCAAATAGGATTTTCAGTTCCCAAGAAAAAATTTCGCAGTTCTGTAGACCGGCATCGTGTAAAAAGACTGATGTGGGAGGTATGGCGCCTGAATAAGCATACGCTGTATACAATTATCCCGCCGGATAAACAGTTACATGTTTTTCTCATGTTCACTGACAAGCAAATACCTATTTATGATACAGTACATAGTACGCTGGTGAAAGCCATGAATAAGCTTGCAGTGGCAGTAGCTGATAATAAAAATATAGACACCATACCGCCAGCTGAATGAAAAAGATATTTTCTTACATATTTATCGGTATCATCAGATTTTACCAAAGTGCCATATCTCCTTTTTTAGGGGCTAAATGCAGATTTACCCCTACTTGCAGCGCTTATGGAGTTGAAGCCATAAGGAAGTATGGCCCATTTAAAGGCGGCTGGATGGCTTTAAAACGTATTCTCTCGTGCCATCCCTGGGGTAAAAGCGGTTATGATCCTGTACCGTAAGCCTAACTGTCTATAATCATTATTTCTTTTTACTTTCGGCAATAGTTAATCCCATACACATGTTCTACTCATTTAAGGGTTTCATACCCGTTGTTCATCCATCATCGTTCGTACACCCTCTGGCTGCAGTTACCGGCAACGTTATAATTGGCAAAGATGTATATGTAGGCCCTGGTGCAGCCATCCGTGGTGATTGGGGAGGCATAGTTATAGAAGACGGCTGCAATGTACAGGAGAGTTGCACCATACATATGTTTCCGGGCATTACTGTTACGCTCAGGGAAGGCGCCCATATAGGCCACGGCGCTATAGTGCACGGTGCTAACATAGGCCGTAATGTACTGGTAGGCATGAATGCTGTATTGATGGATGAAGTGGAGATAGGAAATGAGTGTATAATAGGCGCTATGACTTTTATAAATGCCAAAACACATATCCCTCCCCGATCACTTGTGGTTGGTAACCCCGGTAAAATAATAAAAGAAGTAAGCGATGAAATGATAGCCTGGAAGACAAAGGGCACAAGACTGTACCAAATACTACCAAAAGACTGCCATGATAGCCTTATTGAATGCCAGCCATTGAACGAAATACCGGCACAAAGGCCAAAACAGGAGAGTTTATACACAACATGGGAGCAAATAAAAAATGTCAAATAAATTATTAACTACTAGTTAATAATTTATGCCTTAAAATAAAATAGCCCTGCATTTCTTGCAGGGCTATTTTATAATGTCAATTTGTGTTAATTAAGCGTTTGTTTCTTCTGAATGAACCAGTTCATTAACGAACTTAGCAACCGCAGCGATACGTGCGTGATTCAATGCATAGTGAATAAACTTACCGTCGCGTTCAGTAATAACGATGTTAGCACGACGCAAAATAGCAAGATGCTGAGAAGCTACGGATTGCTCCAGACGCAGCTTTACATAAATGTCAGTAACATTCATGCGCTTGTTTTCTTCCAGTAACTTCACAATCTGCTGACGAAGCTTGTGGTTAATAGCCCTCAACGTCATAGCTGCATTTTTCACAGCCACATAGTCCAACTTGATGTGCTCGTTAGAACCTTCATTTTTCCGAATTACCAGAGTGTTTGCTGACACAGTCGTTTCCATTAAATTAAAATTTTACGGTGTTAATTAAAAAAGATTTGATAATAATTTTATTATATGCTCAATAGCGTATAAATACTATGCAAACATACGCAAATATAGAGATATGAAATACAAAAAATTGTAAAATAGTGTTAACCCAGCGTTAAAATAAAAATAATCATCTATCTAACGTAGGTATAATAAACAGACAATCAGCTATTTATGGGTATAAACTTGTTTAAGGTAAAATGGCTCTGCTGAAGATAAAGTGACACTATTATTACACTCAAATGAACGAAATGAAAATTTAATCCAGTTTTCAATATTCAAATTTATATTTTTGATTATATTAACATCTTTACCAAATAATTCGTGAATTATTGCCTCATCCTCATCACTTATTATACATAAATTAAATTGCGAATTGAGTGCATTTACTACATCTGAGGCTAACACATGGACCGGAGCTACAATACACTTGTGATCAGCATCATATACCGCCATAAAGTATTCTTTTTCCCTTGCTTTCAGTAATGCAACAAAGACATCATCGGAAATGGTTTTAATTGTGATAGCATCATTTGCTAACAACTCTAGTTTATTATCAAGAAACAACGGCTTATCTAATGAATAACAAAGCCCTTTTGCAGTAGCCATACCTATCCTTAATCCTGTATAAGAGCCAGGTCCGGCACAAACAACTACACCATCAAGATCACTCATTGAAATACACGCTTCAGCTAGCACTTCAGCTATCATAAGATTTATAGACGCTGCATGATTACGGGATTCAATATTTGTTCGTGAGCTTAATAATGTGCCGTTACACCCTAAAGCTATTAGGCCTTTCTCTGTTGAAGTATCGATATGAAGTAAATAAGCCATAATAATTGTGTGCAAATGTAAGCAGCACATTACTTTTGTAGCATGGAAAAGAAAATAATTCGTACAGATAACGCACCGGCACCTATTGGGCCATATAATCAGGCCGTACAATTTGGTAATATGCTATTCATATCAGGCCAAATACCCATAGATCCGACAACAGGCAACCTTTTACAAGAAAATATAGAGCAAGAAACCACACAAGTCATGAAAAACCTAGAAGCCATCCTTAACGAGGCTAAAATGGATTTTTCAAACGTCATTAAAACATCCATTTTCTTAACCGATATGGGACAGTTTGCGAAAGTAAACGATATATATAGCCGGTATTTTAATGAAGATGCACCTGCTCGCGAAACCGTGCAAGTATCTGCACTACCCAAGGGAGTAAACGTGGAGATAAGTATGGTAGCCGGTAAATAATTTTCATACTTTGGACAAATGTCCGTACCTTGTGGTCAAATTACCTGAAATGGCAGATAAGGAATTAAATAAAAAGAAAAGAAAAAAAGCTACTTCTTATAACGAAGAGCATAAGGAGCACATTGTATCAGAACCAGAGGCTGTATATGTGAGTATGTATAACCCTGCCGCAATGCGTACTATCAGCCTCATGGGCATGGACAATAAAAAAGATTTCTCGGAAGTAAAAAGCGAAAGTGATTTTATAAATGTAATACGCGCCGGCATACCAAAACAGGCAATGACACACCTGATGCATGTTGCAGACCTGTCATTAATAGAAATGGCTGCTATCACTCATACATCTGACAGAACATTGCGCAGGTATAAACCGCAGCAAAAACTATCACAAGAGCAGTCGGAGCGTATGATAGAAATGGCGGGGCTATACAGCAGAGGCGCTGAAGTATTTGGTGATATGAATAGCTTTAAAAGCTGGATGGATAGCATACTACTATCATTAGGAAATAAAAAACCGAAAGAATTTCTGGATACATCGATAGGTATAAAAATGCTTACCGATGAATTAGGAAGAATAGAACACGGAATACTCGCCTGATGCACGTTTACAGAATAGCAAATTGCAAATTTGTGCACGATCTTTCCGGGATAGGTGCTGCTTTATATGGTGGAAGGTGGAATAATAAAAACACCTACGTGTTATATACCGCAGGAAGCAGAGCAATGGCGCTGCTTGAATCTGTGGTGCATATCGGTAAAATGCCGGTTACCGGCTTCTGTATGGCAACGATACACATACCTGATGATAGCATAGAGACATACCCAATACATTTGTTACCCAATAACTGGCAACTGAATCCGCCACCCGATAACATAAAGACAATAGGTGATAAATTTATTACCGAGAACAAATACCTCGCACTAAAATTACCATCTGCTATATTAGAAGAAGAGCACAATTTTTTATTAAACCCCGCTCATATACTATTTCACAAAGTGAAGATAATACATGAGCGGGCTATAACTATCGACGATCGTTTTTTTACCGCCTGACGTTCTTAGTTTTTTCGTACTTCCTTAGCCCATGCGTCTTTTAAAGTCACCGTGCGATTGAAGATAATTTTATCAGTTGTACTTTCCGTATCTACACAGAAATAACCTTTTCTTAAAAACTGCATACGTTCACCAGGGTTTGCATTAGCTAGTTCAGGTTCTATGTATACTTTCGATAGTACCTGCATGGAATCGGGATTGATATAATCTTTAAAATCCCTATCCTCATTTGATGGATCCTCTACTTTAAAAAGTCGATCGTATAAACGTACCTCTGCTATTTTTGCGTGCGGTACACTTACCCAATGTATTGTCCCCTTCACGGTTAAACCACTTGTATCATTACCGCTTTTACTTTCAGGCAAGTATGTGCAGTGAACCTCCGTTATATTTCCATCACTATCTTTTTCAAAACCTTCGCATTTTACGATGTAGGCATTTTTCAGTCGTACTGTATTACCGACTGCAAGGCGGAAGAATTTCTTTGGTGGGTTTTCCATAAAGTCTTCGCGCTCTATCCATAGCTCCCGGCTGAAAGGAACAGCACGTGTACCACCGCTCGCATCTTCAGGATTATTATCAGCAATAAATATTTCTTCTTTACCTGTTTCGTAATTAGTAATGATGAGTTTTATAGGATCAAGTACAGCCATTACACGGTTAGCCGTTTTATTCAAATGCTCACGCACACAAAACTCTAATAAGCCCACATCTGTAATGTTATCCCTTTTTGCGATACCAATCGTATCACAAAACTGACGTATCGATTCAGCAGGATAACCCCTTCTGCGCATACCACTAACGGTAGGCATACGCGGGTCGTCCCAGCCAGATACATGCTTTTCATTTACCAACTGCAACAGCTTACGCTTACTCATCACAGTGTAGGTAAGGTTACGACGGGCAAACTCATACTGCTTTGAAGGAAAGATACCAAGCTGATCTATGAACCAATTATATAATGGCCTGTGATGTATAAACTCCAGTGTACATATAGAGTGTGTTATTTTCTCTATACTATCACTTTGCCCGTGCGCGAAATCGTACATAGGATAGATACACCATTTGTCACCGGTACGATGATGGTGCGCATGCTTTATACGATATATCAGTGGGTCACGCAGCAAAAGATTTGGGTGTGCCATATCTATTTTTGCACGCAGTACCTTTTCACCATCCTTATATTTTCCTGCACGCATCTCTTCAAAGAGTTGCATATTCTCATCCACACTCCGATTGCGATATGGACTATCCTGACCAGGTAATATTGTCGAGCCTTTTGTTGCAGCTATTTCTTCCGAAGTACTATCATCTACATAAGCGAGGCCTTTTTTAATAAGTTCTACCGCATAGCCGTAAATCGTATCGAAATAATCGGAAGCATAAAATTCATTGTCCCATTTAAAGCCTAGCCATTCTATATCGTGCTTTATGCTTTCTACATATTCAGTCTCTTCAGTTACAGGATTTGTATCATCAAAACGGAGATTGCATTTACCATTATATTTTTTTGCAAGCCCAAAATTCAGGCATATAGAAGTGGCATGACCGATGTGTAAATAACCATTAGGCTCTGGAGGGAATCGTGTATGCACACGGCCATTATTTTTGCCTTCGGCAATATCATTTTCTATTATCTCTTCTAAAAAATTCAGTGACTTCTCTTCGCTCATTGGGTTTGCATTTTGCAGACAACAAAGGTAATTAAAAGCCTGAATGGTAATTTTATCTCTCTATTCCTCGAAGACGGGTATTAATCAGGTATGAAACAATATTTATAAATCACTACTTTTACGCGTTTTTACAGATATATGAGCGAGAAAATGAAACGTCCTATTCGTGTACTGGTAGCTAAGGTGGGCCTCGATGGGCATGACAGAGGTGCAAAAGTTGTAGCTACCGCGCTTCGGGATGCGGGGATGGAAGTAATTTACACCGGCCTGAGGCAAACACCAGAAATGGTGGTCAATACTGCGCTGCAGGAAGATGTCGATGCAATTGGCATAAGCATACTAAGCGGCGCCCACATGACCGTATTCCCAAAAATAATGGCTATAATGAAAGAGAAAGGCCTGCAGGATGTATTACTTACCGGCGGCGGCATTATACCCGATGAAGATATACAGGAACTCAATAAACAGGGTGTCTGCAAACTTTTTTCTCCGGGAGCTCCTACTACCGATATCGCAGACTATATTACCGACTGGGTAAAAGAACATCGTAAAGATCTATTCGCTTAATCATATACAAAAAATAAAAAAACATGTACCAGACATTACTTACAGAATTGCAGGATGGAACTTTTCTGATAACCATCAACCGCCCTGACAAATTAAATGCCTTAAATAAAGATGTAATAGCTGACCTTGATAAAGCGATCGACGAGGTATATAACAATGCAGAAATAAAATCAGCAATAATAACAGGAGCGGGAGAAAAATCTTTTGTTGCCGGCGCCGATATATCTGAATTTATACCTCTTGATGCTTCTGGTGCTGAAACACTTGCAAAAGTCGGTCACAACGTATTTAACAAGATAGAGCATGCGCCTAAACCTATTGTAGCAGCAGTAAATGGCTTTGCATTGGGCGGTGGGTGCGAATTAGCTATGTCTTGCCATTTTAGGTTGGCCAGCGAGAATGCCAAGTTTGGCCAGCCGGAAGTAAACCTGGGATTGATACCAGGATATGGCGGCACACAACGCCTCACAAAACTTGTAGGAAAGGGTAAGGCAATGGAATTGATGATGACCGCGGATATGATAGGTGCCGAAGAAGCAAAATCATTAGGTCTCGTAAACCATGTACTGCCATTAGCCGAGTTGCTGAGCAAAACAAAAGAAATACTGCAAAAGATACAAACAAAAGCCCCAGTAGCTGTAGGTAAGGTGATAGCATGCGTGAATGATGCTGCTAACTGTGATGATAAAGGCTTTGACAAAGAAATATCCCGCTTTGGCGAATGTTTTGCTACTGAGGATATGCGCGAAGGAACCGGCGCTTTCCTTGAAAAAAGAAAAGCTGCTTTTAAAGGAAAATAATTTATATCTTCATCCTTCAAAATTCTATGTACATGCGGACAAAGCTTATCCGTAACCTAACGGCGTTATGCATGAGTGTAACCATAGGCTACACGGTAAATGCTCAACAAGGATCAGATATCTATATAGAGCCTCATGGCTGGTCTATGGGTATGAACATTGGAGAAACGGACTTTTGGGGTAATATTGGTACAAAGTCTGTTATAGACCACTATAACAATAGCAAGTACTTTGATAAGGTTAATTTTATGGGTGGCCTGTTTGCCAAATACACCGTGCACCCCTCCTTTGCAATACGTGCGCAAATAGACTACGGTACGGTATATGCTACCGACTCATGGAATAAGAACAAAGCTAAATCAGCGACTACACAGGGTGCCGACGCATATCAGCGTTACATACGTAATGCAGATATGAAGGATAATATCATTGAGCCAACATTGCTTTTTGAAATAACACCTTTACGCTTCAATCCGGAAAGTAAGGCAGCTCATAGGTCAGGTCAGCCTTATGTTGCGGTAGGATTTTCTTATTTGCATTTCCAGCCGTACTCCAGGGTTGGAAATAATGGCCAATTTATTAAAACATACGATCTGGACCTGAATGGAGAAGGGTTTGGGCCTGGTTACCCACCTAAATATTCTTTGTGGCAACCAGCTGTACCACTTGCTATTGGCTATAGGTTTGATATTGGCAAACATTTAAATATTGGTTTGGAGTATATGTACCATATGACATTTACAACAACAATGGATAATGTAAGTGGTGACTATGTAGATCCGGCAGTACTTAAAGCGAATCTGTCTCCAAAAAACGCTGCTGATGCCCTGAGTATTTATAGTAAGTCAGGATATAATTATCCTAATGATCCACCGGCAGCCGGAACATCGAGGGGTAATGCCAAAAATGATGCTTATTCCACTATATCTATTGTAATTTATTACAAAGTGTTATCCAAGACAATGGAATGGTGGCATTAATTGATTAGAATTCATTAATTTACAGTGCGGTATGAGCGATCATACCGTTCTTATTTATAGCCCTCCGCAAAGGGCTATTTTCAAACTAAAAACAACCAAATGTTTGCTTACCTGGAAGGTGATCTTTCTTATAAATCGCCCTCACTCCTTTATATGGACGTGAACGGTGTGGGCTATGAAATAAATATTACCCTGCAAACTTACGCAAGAGTACAGCCAGTAGAGCATTGCAGGCTTTATATACATCTGCAGATACGAGAGGATGCATGGGTATTATATGGCTTTGCCGATGAGGAAGAACGTACTACTTTCCGACAGTTACTAAACATAAGCGGAGTAGGTGCGGCAACGTCACGCATTATTTTATCGTCTCTAAATACAGATGAGTTAGAAAGAGCAGTATCTACCGAGGATGCAAGAACGCTGGAAAAGATAAAAGGCATAGGAGCAAAAACGGCACAACGCATCATATTAGAACTAAAAGGGAAGCTTACAAAACAAAAAAATACAACCTCGCAATCGGCTGTAATACACAATACAATGGAGGAAGATGCGTTAATAGCATTGGTGAATCTTGGCATCAATAGAGGGGTGGCTGATACCGCAATTAAAAAAATAAATAATGCGTCTTCCTTAACGGTAGAAGAATTGATTAAACAAGCACTACGTGTCTTGTAAATCGCTAAAAAATAAAACTTGAAGGGTAAGAGTAATTTTGGATATAAGTTTTTGTTTTTTATAGCGCTGGTGGCACTTATTGCTAATGCTGCTGCCAGGGGCCATAGGCCCTTTTTTGCATTTTACCCACCCGGCCCGGACAGTACAGGCAAGGATAGCACTGTAAAAGATACCACACACGATCTGCATTTCCCCATTCACGATCAGACCGGAAACCCCATAGAGGACTACAACAGGCCATCGAGCATGGACCTGCATGACCCCAAAAATGTAGTTAAGGGTTTTGACTACGATGCAGATTCAGGTACTTATAACTACAATGAAAAATTCGGAAGTAACTTTTTGAGAGATCCTACTTACCTGACCCTCGATGAATATGAAAAATACAGGGCCGAGCAGGAACAGAACGCTTACTGGCAGCGCAGGCTTGATGCATTGATGCTTTTTAATAAAAAGCCAGAGCTGCCACAAATGTACAAGGATGGGCTATTCGACCGCATATTTGGTAACAACACCATATCAGTAAAACCACAAGGTAATGTCGACGTAACATTTGGTGGTAACTGGCAAAATATTAAAAATCCTGCCCTTGTGCAACGCGCTCAGAAGTACGGCGTCTTCGACTTCGATATGCAGATGAATATAAATCTGCTTGCCACAGTGGGTGATAAGTTAAAACTAAACATCAGCAACAACACAAAGGCCACATTTGACTACCAGAATGTGCAAAAGCTTGATTATAGCGGTAAAGAAGATGAGATCATCAAAAAAATAGAAGCGGGTAATGTAAGTTTTCCTTTGAAAAGTAACCTCATTACCGGGGTACAATCACTGTTTGGTTTAAAGGCTCAATTGCAGTTTGGTAAACTGTGGGTAACAGGCATTATCTCGCAGCAAAAATCGCAGCGCAAGAGCATACAGATACAAGGCGGCGCGCAAACGCAGCAGATAGCCATCAAGGCCGATAACTATGAAGAAAATAAGGACTTTCTCTTAGGCCAGTACTTCCACGATAACTACGATAACGCGCTCAAAAATTACCCGATCATTAATTCCCTGGTAACAATGAACCGCATAGAGGTGTGGGTAACCAACCGAACAGGAGCGGTAACAGGTGTACGCCAGGTTATGGCGTTTATGGACCTTGGTGAAAAAACACCTTATGATGTCAACCTCGCTAATCCGGCAGCGCCTGTGCCTAATGGGGTACCTGACAATGGGGCCAACAGGCTTTATACGGAACTATTGTTGGACCCTACAGGGCGCTTACAGAGTAATGCCAGTAATGTTGCCCAACACTATACGAACGTAAGTAATTTTGCGCCTACTACGGCACGCCAGTTAGCAACATCAGAATACTCTTTTAATCCACAGTTGGGCTACATAATGCTGAATACACAGCTAAACCCCGATGATGTGTTAGCTGTTGCCTATCGCTATACTTACAAAGGAAAAGTATTTCAGGTAGGTGAGTTTGCAGAAGATCTGCCTCCCGATACATCGAATCAAAAAGTTCTGTTCCTGAAATTATTAAAGGGTGTAAATCCAAGCCCCAACTTACCTATCTGGAAGCTGATGATGAAAAACATATACGCTTTAGGTGGCCTCGGGGTATCGAAAGATAACTTCACACTGAATATACTTTATCAAGATCCGGGTGGTGGGGAAAAACGATATTTGCCCGGCCTTCCTTCACCTTATGAAGGTGTACCATTACTTTCTATACTCAACCTGGATCGCCTGAACTCGCAGGGCGTAGCACAACCAGATGGGGTTTTTGACTTTGTAGACGGTATTACCATCAACACACAACAGGGTAAGATCATATTCCCGGAACTAGAACCTTTCGGGAGTGGGCTGGCTGCTGCCGTTGGCAATAACGTACAGTTGCAGCGCGAGTACCTTTACCAGGTACTGTACGATTCCACAAAAACAATCGCATTACAGTCGCAGCAAAACGACCGCTACATAATGCGTGGTACATACAAATCATCCTCTTCATCCGAAATATTTCTTGGGGGTTTTAACATCCCTCCTGGATCTGTGACCGTGACCGCAGGTGGTACAAAGCTGATAGAAAATACCGACTACCAAATAGATTATGGCCTGGGTAGAATAAAGATACTCAACACAGGTATCCTTAATTCCGGTGTGCCGATAAATATTCAGTATGAGGATAATTCCACCTTTGGTTTCCAGCAGCAGAATTTTATGGGTGCAAGGGTCGACTATTACCTCAACAAAAAACTCACTATCGGCGGTACATTCATGCGTCTTAATGAAAGGCCATTTACACAAAAAGTAACTTATGGTGATGACCCTATTAAGAATACTGTATTAGGTATTGATGCGAATTATAATTCGGAATTGCCCGCGTTAACGCGTGCGCTCGATAAATTACCTATTTACTCCACCACCGCTCCATCATTCATCACTGCATCGGGCGAAGGTGCAGCCTTGCTGCCCGGCCATCCTAAACAAATAAACTCCCTTGACCCTGAAGGAGCAGTGTATATAGATGACTTCGAGGGTACCACGAGTACCTATGACATGAAATTCCCTGCGCTCGCATGGTCGCTATCTTCAGCACCGGTTGGCGCAATCAATAAAACAGGGCAAACATTATTTCCTGAAGCATCGCTCGATGATAACCGCCAGTCAGGCATCAACAGAGCTCTTCTATCCTGGTATACGATAGAGCCTACCCTTGTAGACCCGGGTAGTAGTGTACCGAGCTATGTAAAGAACGAGCCGCTGCAGCACATGATACGTCTCGTTCAGCAGAATGATGTATTCCCCAATGTTAATTCGCAACCTTTACAGACCTCATTAAGCACCTTTGACCTTGGCTATTATCCAAAACAGCGTGGCCCTTATAACTTTGATGCAAGCGCAAATGTGAACATCGATGGTACCTTCTCTAACCCACAGACAAGATGGGGTGGTATCACCCGACCTATCGATAACACAGACTTTGAAGCAGCAAATGTTGAATTTATACAATTCTGGGTACTCGATCCTTTCACGCCCGATGTAAATGGTAGCGTAGGCAATCCACAGGGTGGCTCGCTCTATTTCAACCTTGGTGATGTATCGGAAGATGTGCTGAAGGACTCAAGAATGTTTTTTGAGAACGGTATTCCTTATCCTGCCGACCCTTCGCAGCTCGACACTACTACATGGGGTAATGTACCAAAGTTTGAACAGCAGATAACGCGCGCATTCAACAATGATCCTAACGCACGTACAGCGCAGGACGTTGGTTATGATGGTCTTGATAATAATGGTGAGCTGAAAAAATTTGCTACATTCCTGTCTCAGGTAAGTTCGAGAGTAGGTGGTACCGGTAGCGCGGTATATAACGCATTACAGGCCGATCCGGCGAACGATGATTATCACTATTATCGTGGTGCCGATTTCGATCAGGCTGGTACCGGCGTACTCGGCAGGTACAAGAAGTATAATAATCCGCAAGGAAACTCCCCTGTTACCGACCCTAATAGCTCTTATGCCACATCAGAAACTACAATACCGGAGTCTGAGGACATCGACAAGGATAATACCCTCAATGAAAATGAAAGTTATTTCCAATACAGGGTAGATCTTGTGCCTAATATGGCTGTGGGGCAAAACAACCTGATCAATATACAGACCAGCAATGTAAAACTCCCGAACGGTAATTACGAAACAGAACGCTGGCTACAGTTCAAGATACCAATAGAAAATTACGATCACAAGATCGGCGGTATATCTGATTTCAGGTCTATCCGCTTTATGCGTATGTTCCTCAGTGGTTGGCAGGATAGCGTTATCATGCGTTTTGCCACACTGGAGCTGGGCCGTAATCAATGGCGCAATTACGACTACTCGCTTACCACACCTGGTGAAAACCTGCCACAGGCAAACCAGGGCACAACAGATTTTGCCGTAACCTCTGTAAGCATTGAGGAAAATGGCCAGCGCTCTCCTATCAACTACGTAATACCACCCGGCGTTAATCGCCAGCTTGCATCTGTATCTAACGGACAAAATGTGCAGCTTAATGAGCAGGCATTATCGCTTAAAGCATGCACGCTACAGGATGGAGATGCGCGTGCTGTGTATAAAGAGGTGAACGTAGATATGCGCCAGTTTAGTTATCTGCGTATGTTCATGCACTCGGAAGCAATAGCCGGCACATCACCACTTAACAATGGTGATGTAAACGCGTTCATACGTATAGGTAGTGACTTTACTAACAACTATTACGAGTACGACATACCGCTTACAGTTACCCAGCCGGGTACCAGCGACCCTACCCTTGTATGGCCGGCGGCTAATGAAATGGATCTTACGTTACAAGATCTTATAACTGCAAAGGAAGAAAGGGACGCTAAAAAAGTAGCGACTTACATTCCTTATTATACCAAAGACTCAAAGGGTAATACTATCGTTATATTGGGCGAACCGAATATAGGCGCAGCGAAGAATATTATGCTGGGTCTGCTGAACCCTAAAAAAACGAGCCAGACAGCCGGCGATGACGGACTGCCAAAATGTACGGAAGTATGGTTTGATGAGTTAAGGATGGCGGGTATAAACGACCAGGCGGGTTATGCCGCCGCCGGCAAGGTAGCACTGCAGCTTGCAGATCTTGGTAACATCAACTTATCGGGAAGTATGCATACGGCGGGCTATGGTAGCATAGACCAGAAAATAGAGCAACGCTCCCAGGATGAGCAGTACCAGTACAATGCAGCATCTAACCTGTCACTGGGTAAATTATTCCCGAAGAGTTGGGGCGTGCAGGCACCTCTATTTGTTGGCTACACGCAAACAGTAAGCACACCAAAATACGATCCGTACAACCAGGATATAATACTTACTGACGAGCTTAAAGCACAGCAAAATGCGGCCGCACGCGACTCTGTAAGAAAAGCTGCACAGGACTTTACTTCTATCACCAGCATTAACCTTACCAACCTGCGCATAATGGGTAATACCACAGGCGCACCAGCCGGTATACGTATGCCGTGGAGCTTAAAGAATTTTGACTTCAGCTACTCATTTAATGACCAGTATCAGCACAACCCTACGGTAGCGGAAGATAACCTTGTGACCAACAAATTGGGTATCGGGTATACATACTCGGTAAAGACAAAACCTTTTGAACCGTTCAAGCATTTGTTTAAATCGAAATCTAAGTGGCTGTCCCCTATCAGGGATTTCAATATAAACTACCTGCCATCGAATTTTACATTCCGCACAAACCTGTCGCGCGTTGTTGAGGAAACACAGGTAAGGAATACCGACCCTACTGATGTGTATAATATATCACCTACCTTCTATAAGAATTTCACATGGACACGTTTGTACACGCTCAGGTGGGAGCTTACCAAATCGTTGTCATTCGACTACACAGCTACAAATAACTCTGTGATAAATGAGCCTTTTGGCAAAATAAATACTCGTGCAAAAGAAGATTCATTATGGACAGCAATAAAAACGTTTGGTCATAACACATATTATACGCAGACTTTCAATAGTACTTATAGTGTACCATTTGCTAAACTACCAGCCACAGACTGGATAAATGTTCGCCTGGGCTATGCTGCAAACTATTCATGGACCGGCGCCTTGCCTGTAGAAGAAGAGTTGGGTAATACCATTGGCAATACTAATACAAAACAATTCACGGGTGAACTGAACCTTACAACATTATATAACAAGAACAGGTGGCTGCGCGCATTGAATAAGAAGACTGTTGCTAAAAAAGGTGGTAAAGGTGTTGACACCAAAAAAGGTGGCGGCGCTGGGGGCAAGGGCGGTAACGGCAGCCTTAATACAAAAGACCTTAGAAGCAATAGAGGCAATGGCGGGCCCGGCGGTGGTAACAGCGTATCACCTGCAAATGGTAATACTGTTGGTGCTTCCAGCGATGTAAATGATGCCGGGCCAACAGGTGGCAACGGCGCGCCGGGCACCCAGGGCAATACTTCAACAACAGGCAATACCGGCAATACCGGGGGCGGTGGTAACGGAGGTAATAGTAATGGCAACACATCTGGCGGAAACGTTGGGGGAAATAATGGTAATACTGCCGGTGGTGGTAATAATCCGAACAACCCTAATAATCCGAACAATCCCGGCAACCCTAATGGCCCCGGAAGTACCGGCGGCCCAGGTGGCGGCAAGGGCACTGCGGGTGGTACGGGCAAGGGCGGTAGCAGTACTACGACTCCGGGCACCGGAGGCAGTGGCGGAACAGGCACCGGGGGCGCTACAAAAGGTACCAGTGGCAGCAACTTCGGCAGCTTTAACCCCGGCGGCAGCAATAGTATTAATACCAGCAACATGACCGATGATCAGCTGGACTCTATGGTGCATGTACAAAAAGAAGCCGATGCGGCCCGTGCAAAAGCAGAAAAAGAAAAACGCAAAAAGGCACGTATAGCAGCACGTAAATTAAGGCGCAGCCAGACGCCGGTGCTTACTCCTGCCGAGGAGATAATAGGACACTTGCTGACAAGCGTAACACGCGTGACACTTAACTATACAGCTACTGCCGGAACAGTATTGCCGGGATGGATGGACAGTACACGTTTCATGGGTATTAATAATTATACTTCTGCACCGGGGTTGAATTTTGTGTACGGTTATCAGCCAACTAATTCATGGCTGACACAACAGGCCAACGCTAATCGATTGTCGAGAGACTCGTTGTTTAACTCGCAGTACCAGCAGACCTACTCTCAAAACCTGAATGCTACGGCTACTCTTGTACCATACCAGGATATAAGGATAGACCTGACATTGACAAAAACATTCAGCAAATCAAACAGTGAATTGTATAAAGATACCGGTACAGGTACTTTTAATCACCTCGACCCTTATCAAACCGGATCTTTCAACATTAGTTACATTTCGTTGTTCAGTATGTTTAAGAACTCAGGGGTTAACTCTGCGATCTTTAACCAGTTCCTTGCCGACAGGCAAGTTATATCTACCCGGTTGGGAAATAGCAATCCGTACACCAACGGGCTGAACGACCCAAGCAATCCGGGTTATAAGAAAGGTTACGGACCATTCTCTCAGGATGTATTGATACCTGCTTTCCTTGCTGCGTATGCAGGTCATAGTGCATCATCGCAGCCATTGATAGACTACAGCAATGCGCAAAATATACAGAGCGATCCATTCAAATATTACTACCCGCTGCCTAACTGGCGCATAACGTATAACGGACTAAGCAAACTGCCTTTCTTCTCGACGATATTTACCAACTTCGTGGTCAATCATGCGTATACAGGTACCATGTCCATGAATGGTTTCAGCTCTTCATTGCTGTTTAATGACTTATACGGTTTGGGCTTCCCATCATTCTTTGACTCAGTATCGCATAACTATGTACCTTTTTACCAGGTGCCTAACGTTACTATTTCGCAGGCTTTCAATCCCCTTATCGGGTTCGATATGTCATTCAAAAATAATCTTACCGCTAAATTTGAGCTCCGCAAGTCGAAGATGGAAAGTCTTAGCCTTATAGACTACCAGGTGAGCGACAATACGAGCACCGAGTATGTAGTGGGTGCAGGTTACAGGATCAAGGGATTGAGATTGCCGTTCACCATGTTTGGCGTGCAAAAGCTTAAAAATGAGCTGATCGTGAAGTTGGACCTTGGTTTCAGGAACGACATATCGAGCGATAACATTCTTGCCAACAACATTAATGTCGTTTCGCGAGGGCAAAAAGTAATACGAATATCGCCAACTGTCGATTATAGCGTGAGCCAGAAACTTACATTACACTTTTTCTACGACAGGCAGCAGACCATTCCTTATGTGTCAAGCTCCTACCCTACTACCAATACAAGGGCAGGTGTTACCTTACGATTTATTTTTGCTCAATAGACTATTGTTGTATCTTGATAGCTGTGCATAAAACAGGCCGTCTTCTTTTACTATCGGGTATTGTACTTTGCTTGCTGCAGGTATTGTTGCCGCAATATTTTCTTACCGGCGACGGGCCTGGCCATGTGTATAATGCGCAAATGCTGCATGATCTCTGGAGCAATAAAAATGTATCATTTTACGAATCATTTTATTCGCTGAACAGATCGCCAAACCCCAATTGGTTAACACATATCCTGCTGGCATTGCTTATGTTTATTGTAAACGGTGCACTTGCAGAAAAGATATTGCTGTCTTTATACATCATTCTGTTCGTAACAGGTTTTTATACACTGCTCAAAAAACTAAATAATAATGTTTCGATATGGCCGGTCGTAGCATTACTTTTTGTCTTTCATCATCCATTGATAAAAGGTTTTTATAACTTTTCATTCAGTATCGGCTTCTTATTCTGGCTTGTTATTGCATGGCTTAGCTATCTCGATAAGAAAAAAGCAGGCTCGCTTGTATCCTTTTTTCTGCTCATTGCGCTTACATTTTTTTCACATCCCATGTCATTTATTTACGGTGGCGTCATTTGTTTCGGGTTGTTACTTACTTACATTTTTTCTGGCACTTTAACCGGATCATCAGCTATTCGTTTCCGCCCATTTAGCAAATATTTTTCTATCCTGTTGTTATGTTTCCTGCCATTCCTGATACTGCTGAAAATTTATACTGATAAAAATACTACACCGATCGACCTACATTTTTTCAGCGAACGGATAGGCGATGCACTTCAATTTACCTACCTGCCAAACAGGATGGAGACCGAAAGGATAATTGCTCCCGGCGTAGGTATTTTGCTGGTTGGAACTTTTATAATAACATTATTCATACGGTTTAGAAAAGGATATAAAATACACAAGTATGACGGGTTAATATTAAGTCTGCTGTTTGCTATAGGCATCTATTTATTCTTCCCCGATTTTATGCTGGGCGGTGGTTTGCTGGTAATGCGCGCGCAGCTATTTGTATTTATTTTGTTTGCCTGCTGCATAGCTTATGCACCATTGCCTAAAACAATATTTACGATCAATACAAGTATACTGCTTCTTCTTTTCTTATGTCTGAGCTTTATTCGCATCCCATCTATTATGGCGTCTTCTCGAGGTGAGGAAGATTATATGTCTGCTGCAAAATATATCGCGCCAAACTCTGTGATATTGCCGTTGAGCTTTGCTAATAATGGGAAAGATGAACATGGTAATGCCATAGCATCGGCCAACTGGATATTTGAACATGCAGGAGATTACCTGGGTATATATAAGCCACTTATCATCCTCGATAACTATGAAGCTAATACAGGATATTTCCCCCTATGCTGGAAGGGTGTAGTAAATCCTTATCATTCACTTAACAGTCTTGAAGGTATTGAAGGCAATCCGCCTTATGTAGCCATACAGGATTATACAAACGCCTCGCACATTCAGATCAATTACATCATTACCTGGTGCTACGACACCACTATGCTCAAACAGGGGCATGTAGCAGAACTGATGCAGCAAATAAGTAGTAGTTATCATGCTATTTACACCTCTCCGTCAGGCAGAACAGTATTATACGAACGTAACAAGTAAACAAAGGTGTTAAAGTGCACGGGGAATTTGCCCTACAAGTCCGTGTGGGGTTCATCCTTTGGCATAAATTCGTTATATTTGCAACTGTAAAATCATAATGTAAATGACAGTACATTCATTTCAGGAGCACTTCGACAAGATGATCGATAATGAGGTGACTATTGAGCCCAGGGACTGGATGCCGGATGATTACCGCAAGACACTTATCCGTCAAATATCACAGCACGCCCATAGCGAAATAGTAGGTATGCTCCCCGAAGGTAACTGGATAACCCGCGCTCCAAGCCTGCGCCGTAAAGCGGTGTTGCTGGCAAAGGTGCAAGACGAGGCAGGCCATGGCTTATACCTATACAGCGCCGCAGAAACATTGGGCATTACCCGCGATGAAATGTATGAGCAATTACATTCAGGCAAAGCAAAATATTCTTCAATATTCAACTACCCCACGCTTTCGTGGGCAGACATGGGTGCTATTGGCTGGCTGGTAGATGGCGCGGCTATTATGAACCAGGTGCCGCTGTGCCGAACATCTTACGGGCCTTATGCACGAGCTATGGTACGTGTATGCAAGGAAGAAAGCTTTCATCAGCGCCAGGGGTTCGAGATAATGCTCACTTTATCAAAAGGTACCGATGTACAAAAGAAACTGGCGCAGGATGCGTTCAATCGTTTCTGGTGGCCGTCATTAATGATGTTTGGCCCGCCGGATGCTGAAAGCCCGCATACTGAGCAAAGTGTAAGGTGGCGCATCAAGCGTTTTACAAATGATGAGCTTCGCCAGAAGTTTGTAGACGTAACAGCTGAGCAGGCAAAAATACTGGGGCTTACTGTACCGGATAAAGATCTGAAATGGAACGAAGAGCGTGGTCATTACGACTTTGGCACTATCAACTGGGAAGAATTCTGGAACGTAGTAAAAGGTAATGGCCCATGTAATAAACAACGCCTCGAAACACGCAAAAAAGCGTGGGCCGAAGGCCAGTGGGTACGTGACGCTGCTATGGCTAATGCAAAGAAAAGGCAGGAGCGTGCAGCGAAAAATACCAAGGCCGCTTAATATTTCATCTAAATTATCGTGCGTTATCCCTGAAAGGTCTACGCTAAAATCATACACAATATGTCGCAGGACAAAGTAAATAAGAATGAATGGCCTTTGTGGGAGGTCTTTATCCGCAGCAAGGCGGGTCTCGACCACAAACATGCGGGTAGCCTGCATGCAGCAGATGAGCAAATGGCCATTGAGAATGCGCGCGATGTGTACACACGCCGTATGGAAGGCGTAAGCATTTGGGTTGTGGAAAGCAAGTATATTCACGCTTCTGACCCTGATGAATCTGCCTCACTCTACGATCCTGCAAATGATAAAATTTACAGGCATCCTACTTTTTATAACCTGCCCGACGAGGTGAAGTACATGTAATAAAGCTTTTTTGATGAACAACCAACGTGCACTTTTAGATTACACACTTCATCTTGCGGACGACGCACTGATCATAGGCCACAGGCTTAGCGAATGGTGTGGCCACGGCCCCATACTGGAACAGGATATAGCTATTACCAATACCGCACTCGATCATCTTGGCAGGGCGCGTAGCCTTTATCAATATGCGGCGGCGATATTTAACGGCATGCCCGCTGAAGAGAAAAAAGATTGTTTTACCTCCATCGCTATACAGAATATAGTAAGCAATGGTGAGCAGATAGATGAGGATGACCTCGCCTACCTGAGGGATGGATGGGATTTTCGTAACACACAGCTTGCAGAGCAACCTAATAACGACTGGGCGTATACAATAACACGCTCGTTCTTTTACGATGTATCTAATTTTTACTTCTTTACTGCGCTGCAAAAGAGTAATGATGAAACACTGGCTGCTATAGCGGAAAAGTCATTGAAGGAAATCACCTACCACGTGCGCTGGAGCAGTGAGTGGATGATACGCCTGGGCGATGGTACGGAAGAAAGCAAGGAACGCCTGCAGACTGCAGTTAACGATCTGTGGATGTTTACCGGCGAGCTGGTGAAGATGAATGAAGCCGAAAGAGTAATGCTGGCGGCAGGTACAGGTGTAGACCTCGAAGCCATAAAGCCACTGTGGCAGCAGCAAATAGCCACAATATTTAGTGAGGCGAACATCGACACCCCTCCTACTGCATGGATGCAGGAAGGTGGTAAGGAAGGCCGTCACACTGAGCATCTTGGTTATATACTTGCCGAACTACAGTTTATGCAGAGGGCGTATCCTAATATGGAGTGGTAAAATATTTTGCCACTTATTCTATTATATTTTAGACACTGATATTTTCCTGCATGGCGGTTTCTTTTGTTTTACCATGTTACAATCCGCCCGATGGGTGGCACGAAAATATCTTTGCCACATACCTCACGCTTTCTAAAACCATTGGCGAACAGTTTCAGCTGATAATCGTATTTGATGGTGTAAGCGCATCAGTGACCGGTGAGCAGGTAACTTTCTTAAAGAATAACATTCCGGCTTTAAAAATCATCGACTACCCTGTAAATAAAGGAAAGGGCCATGCAATACGGCAAGGGGTATCTGCAAGCACCGGCGACATAATCATTTATACCGACCTCGATTTCCCTTACACTGTCGAGAGCATGCTGGCCATTTATACCAACTTAGTAAATAATAATTGCGATGTAGCAGTAGGTGTAAAGGGCAGTAACTATTACAATAATGTGCCCTTTATGCGCCGCATCATTTCGCGCTATCTCCGGTTTATGACGGGTATGGTGTTATCCATGCCTATCACAGATACACAGTGTGGCCTTAAAGGCTTTAAGGTTACTGCAAAACAACTTTTCTTAAAGACCACTATCAACCGGTACCTGTTCGATCTTGAATTTATCCGCAACTGTTTTCGCAGTAAAAAGTACCGTGTGCTGGCAGTGCCTGTCACCTTAAATGAAAAAGTACATTTCAGGAACATGGATTATCGTATTTTAATGCCTGAAATGCTCAACTTCATAAAGTTGCTCTTCAACAAGACGCATGAATAAAAGGCAGGAAAAAATATGGTTGTGTATAGCTGTACTCTCTGCTATATTTTTTACGGTATTCACGCTATCTTACTTCGTTACCCGCCCATGGCATTCTGTTGCCGAGCTTGGTGGAGATGGTATCAAGAATACCTTTACCTATCTCTACCATTCAGTGTACGACAAGGGTATGTGGTTTCAAGGTATGAACTATCCTTATGGCGAGCACATTGTATATACAGATGCAATACCGGTCGTTTCCGTATTACTAAGTTACTGCAAAGGCATCACACCAAATATTGCCTTAACCGTGCTCTGGTGGCTCATAGCGCTCAGCTATGTGTTGTGCATGGTATACACTTACTTATTGTTAGTGCGTTTTAAAGTAGGCTACTTCTTCGCCATACTATTTGCCGCGCTTATCTGCGTTTGTTCTCCACAGATATTTCGTATACAGAGCCACTATGCGCTATCGTTCAATTGTGTTATACCCATGCTCTTTTACTGGACCATGCGGTACTATGATAAAGCACGTTTAAAATATGCATTCTATATTTTTATAGCAGGCTGCATCACAGCGTTCATACATCCGTACTTTGCACTGGTCATTTTCATGTGGGTAGTGCTGTATGCTATGGGCTTCCTTATTTTTATCAAGGATAGCTTTAGTAAAAAAGTAAAACACGGGCTTCCTTTATTAGTCGCCACCATTGGCATGTTTACATTCATGGGTTTGGTGATGAAACTTACCGACCCCATAAAAGACAGGCCCCGCATGCCGTTTGGCACCTTCGACAACCGCACTAAACACGCCGACCTCTATACCTCCGACCGCTCCCCGATATGGATGTACGTAAAGGAAAAAGGTTACAAAGTAGAGATAAGCAATGCTACCGAGGGTTACGCATATTTAGGGCTGGCTGTTGTTATCATTCTTATTATCACTATAGCATTAGTTCTATATCGTAAAGTAAGAAGACGTGGTAACGACCCGATAGTGAATGCTGCACTATTCTCTCCTATCTGGTTGTTTATAGCTTTCTTGTCATTATTATTCAGCATGGGTATACCCCTCAGGTGGATGATGTGGGTGTTGGATTACGTTTCTGTATTCCGTCAGTTCAGGGCGTTGGGGCGGTTTAACTGGCTTTTTTACTATATCATTACAGTGTATGTCTCTGTAATGTTATACCATTGGTATAGTGTGCTGAAGTCAAAAAATCGCACTGCTTTAGCCGGGGTAATGATAGTTGGCTTCTTAAGTTTGTGGGGCTATGAGGCAACTGCAAATATTTCTTTCTCCCGCAGCACAGCGGCCAAGGCGCAGGAGAACTATGCGATGTTCTTCTCAGAAAAAGAACAAACATGGCCTGTTTACCTGCAAATGCATCACCACACGGCAACAGATTTTCAGGGCATACTTTTGCTTAAGTTTTTTCACATCGGCACGGAGAAGTTGTGGGTTGGTGATGCGGGTTGGCTAATGTTCTTAGGCACAAAGGCGTCTATGCAATTGCACCTTCCCATTTTAGATGTCCTCATGTCTCGCTCATCCTGGTCGCAGGCCGAAAAGCAGGTAAAGAATGTAGGAGGGCCGTTTACAGATAAGCCCATGCTACGTGACCTGAAAAACAGCAAACCATTTCTGTTGCTGAAGTACGATAATGATACACTCGATGTAAACCAATTATACTTGCTATCCGCCTCAGATTCTATCGGCCATTTTGGCCAGTGTAATGTTTACGCCTGCTACCCGCAAAGGATACTTGATAACGATAAACAATATACTAATTCAGTGCGCACGATAGCAGCGACTATGCGCACCGGCGACACCTGTATTGGTAGCACAGCTACCAGCTATATCGACCATTATGATGAACAAATAGTCAGCGGCAGTTTCTTCGGGCAAGGCGCGCTATCAGAAATAAAAAGCGACAGTACCGTTATCAAAACGATACCAGTAGCACCTTCATCTGCAAACTTGCCCTATGAGTTTTCGTGCTGGTATCTATTAGGAGTGGAGGATTATAAAAGCCCTGAAATGATATTGGAGTTTCTCGATGCTTCAGGCAAGGTATTAATGAAAACAAAAGACCTGCCACGTGCAGGCACAGATAACGATGGTTTGTGGTTCCGCTCGGGCACGTTTTTTACTATGCCGCAAGGATGCACCGCAATACGCTGTAGCCTCACAAGCGAGGGCCATTCTTATTATCTGCTGGACGAATTGCAACTGCGCCCCGCTAACGCGCTGATTATCTCGAAAAGCACCGATGGCAGGATAATGGCAAATAATCACTTGCTTAATAAGTAACTTTGCACAGATGAGCGCAGTGACAAAAGAACAGGTGTATGAATGGCTGAATACCGTTACCGACCCAGAGGTACCCGTACTTACTATACTCGACTTAGGTGTGGTACGCGATGTGAATGTTACAAACAATGCCGGCACAGATTCCGTACGTGTTACCATTACCCCTACCTATAGTGGCTGCCCTGCAATGGACGTAATAGCCATTGGCATTCGCATGGCGCTCATGGGGCACGGCGTACGCAATGTGATCGTCGACATGCAGCTTAGCCCCGCATGGACCACCGATTGGATGACCGAAGATGGCAAAAGAAAATTAAAAGAATACGGTATAGCCCCGCCTAACAGAAAAGCATTCCAGGCACTAGGGTTATTTGAAGAAGAAAATATCACCTGCCCCCGTTGCGGCTCAGAAGATACGATGGTCGTAAGCCAGTTTGGACCCACATCGTGCAAAGCGCTTTATAAGTGCAACACCTGCCACGAACCTTTCGAGCATTTTAAATGTCACTGATAGTAGTGTATATTTAGGCAGTAATCCATCCTATGTACGAAAACATAAAACAACCCATTGCGCCCATTAAAGTATTCTACCAGCGCACATTAAAGAATCTCGTTATTGCATCTGTGATACTAGGCATCTGCCTCGCTATTGGCATATTTGGTTATCATTATATTGCACACATTCCTTGGATAGATGCTATTCATAATGCTTCTATGATATTAAGCGGTATGGGGCCCGTGGCTGAAGTAAAGAATAACTGGGGAAAGATATTTTCATCTGCCTATGCCCTGTTCAGCGGCGTAGCATTCATCACCAATATAGGCTTCATCCTTGCACCATCAGCACACCGTTTCTTTCACAAGCTGCATGTTAATGAAAGCGATGATGAAGACGGTAATGAAAATAACGACAAGAGGTAAATTACCCCAGGTCTATCTCCGTATTGTCCCCTATGTTCAGGCTTTGGCTCAGGCCGCGTACATAAGCGTCATTGCCTATAATAGAAGAGTTCAGCACCACTTCTTTGAGCTCTGCATAGCTACCTATTATAGAGTCTGCGATTATAGCCGATTCTATTTTGGTATATTCACCGATGGTCACGTTCGGACCAATGATAGAGTGGCGTATCACACAACCTTCGGCAATACTTACCGGTGGTATAAATACGGTACTATCGTACAGCGGTGTTTCTATTTTATTTTCATCCTGCATCTTACGCAGTAGTATCGCATTGGTAGATAGTAGTGTTTCCTTTTTACCGCAATCAAACCAGTTGTTCACTCTGAATGCATGTAGCGGCACACCCTCTTCCAGCATGTGTTGCAGTGCACTGGTAAAATGATATTCCCCGTTTTCGTCCGCAGTATTAAGCATATGCTTCTCCAGTGCGGTATACATTTCTTTGGTCTCTTTTATATAGTAGATGCCCACCATCGCCATGTTCGATTTTGGTATCAGCGGCTTCTCCACCATCCTCGTCACCATGTCCTTATCATTCAGCTCTGCTACGCCAAAGCCACGCGGATCATCTACCTTACGCACTCCTATTTGCGATATATTGCTGTTCAGTACGTCCTTTACGTTATAATCTGCAACAGTATCGCCCAACACTATCATCACCTCATCGTCCTGCACCGCATCACGCGTCAGCCATATAGCATGGCCTGTTCCCCGGCGGTCGTTCTGTGTTACAAATGTGTGCGAGAGGTGTGGGTAGGTCTTATCTATGTACCGCTGTATTTTTTCACCAAGGTAGCCTATCACAAATACAAAATCAGTGATGCCCGCTTCAAGCAGTTGATCTACGATAACGCTGAGTATTGTTTTACCTGCTATCGGTATAAGGGCTTTAGGCTGGGTATATGTCAGGGGCCTCAATTTCGTGCCGGCGCCTGCTACTGGGATTATGGCTTTCACAAAAAGTAAATTGAGCTGTGAAAATACGACAAACCAACCGTAAAAGGCAATAACAATATGCTATGTTTTGCATACTTCCTACAAATAGCGAAGTCACGGATGCTATCCGTGACTTCGTACTAAAAATTCTATTTATCTGCTAATCCATTGCTGCTGCAAACTTTGCCAGGTTCTCGCGCAGTATGGTGCGGTTTGTCGGCAGGTCTTTCAATTCCTGGAAAATATCTCTATTAGCATCTACCTCCTTACCGTGCTGGTCCATATACTTTGCTTTCTCAACATCAGTAGGTGCTGCTCTCACATGTTCTTTATTGATGGCAAGTGCTTCCATCATCATATCGTTTATTTGCTTTGCGGTAGCCTTTGCATTATCCATATCGCCTGCAGCTATCTGCGTATCTAACAAGTTAGCTTTGGCAGTAAAAGATGCCTTTGTAACAGTAGTTTGTGCATTAGCTTGTCCGGCGATCAGGGTTGCTGCAAGTATGCTGCAGGCTAATAAAATGCGCTTCATATTATGTTTATTTTTTTTAAAGTTATAAAAAATCTCTGAAAAAAGTGACTATTCACTATCTAAGACAGATGCTCCCCCCCTATATAGTTGGGTTTTATACCGTAAAGAAGGCGAATTAATTAATTTGCCCAATCCAAGCTTACTCCATTTTTCATCTACAGCGGCTATTGTCTTATCATCTGCTGCTATAATATTTGGCCATGGGCGGTCAAAATTGTCCAGTTTTTTTGTCTTCCTCGTACCATCCAGCCCCAAAACGCTCTTATTAGCACCTCCATAAAAGTGGTCGCGCTTCGGGTCCAGGTTATTGCAAAAACGCCAGAGCACGTCTGCTATGTCATCTGCTTTCACCGTATGTTCTACATACAATATCATTTTTATGTTGCCAACCCCGGCCATCTTACTCAGCGCATCGTGCAATTCTGCAACATGGTGCGGTCTGTTTTTCTCCACTGCTACAAATAGTACGGGTATGCCCCACTCTTTTGCAAGCTTATTATTGATACCCTTTATTTCGGGAAACTGATTTATAATATCCTCCGCCGAAAAACTATCATCATAGTTATACTGCTCCAATGGCTCCGTCATTTCCTCTTCCCACTTCTTCGTACCATCTATGCACATCTTACCGCCAAAACCCAGCTTAGAGCAGCTGTGATCCAGCACATCCATCGGTCCCTGGCTAAAATAAACATCGGTAGCCGCATTTACATTATTAAACACATATTGGGCTAACGCTTTATAGTCATCGATCTTCACATCCCCATCTGCCAGCACCAGTATTTTGTTAAACATCATTTGCCCCGCACCCCACATGGCATTCATCACCTTTTGCCCCTGCCCTGCATATTCTTTCTTTATGGTTGTGATTACGAGGTTATGGAACACACCTTCCACAGGCATATTCATATCTGTTATTTCCGGCACCATCGTCATCTTTATCGGCGTCAGGAAAATACGCTCGGTAGCTTTGCCTAGCCATGCATCCTCCTGTGGTGGTATACCCACAATGGTTGCAGGATATACCGCATCCTTCTTGTGCGTAATGGCCGTTATATGAAACCTCGGATAAAAATCAGGCAAAGAATAATAACCTGTATGATCGCCAAAAGGTCCTTCCCAAATCAATTCTTCATCGGTATCTACATACCCCTCTATAATAAAGTCTGCATCCGATGGCACTTCTATCTCGGGCTGAGTAATGCACTTTACAAGTTCCACGCGCTTCTTGCGCAGGAAACCCGCCAACATATATTCATCCACATTCTCCGGTAATGGTGCAGTTGCTGCATACGTATATATCGGGTCACCTCCCAGCGCTACTGCCACCGGCATGCGCTTACCTAGCTTTTTGTATTCATTAAAATGCCTTGCCGATACTTTATGTTTATGCCAGTGTAGCGCCGTCATATCCGGTGCGAACACCTGCATACGGTACATGCCTATATTACGGATATTCGTCAGCGGGTCTTTTGTATGTATTGCCGGCAGTGTCAGGAACGGGCCTCCATCTTCAGGCCAGCAAGTAAGCACCGGCAGTTTCGTAATGTCTGCGTTGGTCATCACTACTTCCTGACATATACCCCTGCCACTAACTACCTTTGGCATATATGAAGCAAACTTGCCCAACTGAGGCAGCATAGCCAGTTTCTCCAGTATACCGCTCTTTGGTGCCGATAGTTTTTTAAAAAGGTCTTCTATATCCTTCGTTGCATCATCCAGCTTTTCTACGCCAAGCGCCATACACATGCGTCGTTCGCTGCCCATAGAGTTGATGAGCAGCGGAAACTCCGTACCCGTATTTTCAAACAGCAAAGCTTTATTTCTATCCGGTGTTTTCGATACCCTGTCCGTTATCTCCGCTATCTCTAAATTAGGATCTACGAACTCCTTTATCCTCACCAATTCACCTGCCTGCTCTAACGCATCTATAAATGCCCTTAACGACTTATATGCCATGCCGCAAAGGTAACGCCTCTCCATGAAATGAAGAGGCGTTACATGCTATACCACTATAGTTATTTCCTTATACTATTCTCAAAATCCACCACCCCACTCAGTATATTCCTGCACATCTTTTCCAGTTCGGTATTATCATTTATTATACCTACCTCTTTTTTATTGTCAATGTCGCCGCACTCTATCAATATCGCTGGCATTTTTGTGGTCTTCAATACCCATAGATGTTTTTGCATTAGCTGCGCCTGCATGCCTCCCTTACCCAGGCTTGCTATCATCGATGATGCAAGTAGTTTACTCGCATCATACCGCTCGTTCTGCTCATCCAGTGTCACTTCATAATCATTACCTGCGCCGTTCTGCATAGCTCTTTTATTCACGTGCACAGAAACAAATACATCTGCATTAGCGTCATTGGCCATTATTGCCCTGTTGGCCAACGATATGTAATTATCATCCTTCCTTATCCGCACCACCTCTACATTGTATGCAGCTGCCAGCTCCGCTATCTTGTCCGTAATTTTCAGCGTCATATCTTTCTCCATTAATTCGCTCTTGGTCGTTCCGCCTTTATCCTGCCCTCCATGCCCCGCGTCCAGCGCCAATACTATTTTCTTTTCCGACCTGTTTACGATTGCATTCTTATTGATGGTGAATGAGAACAGTAATACTGATACTCCTAATAGCGGTAACACCATTACCCTGCGCAGATACGCAAACTTTGTTTTGTTAGATGTACTTAGCATAATAAGCCTCCTTTTTATTGGTGAGTAAAAAAACGGGTGAATAATATCCGGGAACATATTTCCGTAGTGCGATGTAAGCAGCATTTTAGCAAATGTTTCTGTGTCGTTGTCTTGTATGGCAGCACCATCAGCAATAAACTCATGAACCAGCGATAGCTCACTCTGTATGAGCCAGTATATAGGATTCATCCAGCACACAATGGTCACTAATTGCATTGCCAGCTTATCAATAGTATGATGTTGTCGTATGTGCGTTATCTCATGCTTAAAGATGCGGCTTCCATGCGCGCTGTTAATATCCATTGCCTCGTTCCAGAAAAGATTATTCAGGAAAGAAAACGGGGCTTTGCTAGTCGTCGTGTAAACAATATCTATTACATTCTCAGACACCACATTGCCCTTTTGCTTTAACTTGTATATCCACCTTATTTTCAATAACAGCAACACAAATAATATTGCCGATACTAAGGCCATTATACCAAATACAATGTAAGCAGTATAGTCAGTCGCATGAGCAGTACCCTGCACTACTTCCTGCTCATCAGAATTGATAGCCTGCAATAATTTTATTGTGGGTGTAGCCTGTATCGTTCTTGTACGATACCATTCAAAATGTAGAAAAGGTATCACAAGGCTTATAACTACAGTTGCCAGCAAAAAGAAGCGGTTATAGTTATACAGCTTCTTACTTCTCAGGAAAAGCCAATAGTACAGGAACAATATTCCCGCCGACAATACAGACTTGCACAAAAAGACGATCAGTGTATGCATGCTATTTCTTTTTTAGTTGTTTTAATAATAGCTCCAGGTCCTTTACCGAAAGTTTCTTCTCATCCACCAGAAACGAAACAATATTACTGAACGAGCCTTCGAAATATCCCTTCGCCACCCCGGTAAGTGTAGCCTTCGAATATTCGTCTTTCTGCACCAGCGGATGATAACGATGTATCCTGCCCACATTTTCCACACGCACAAACTCTTTCTCTGTAAGTATCTTCAATATCGTTGCCACTGTATTTTTATGTGGCTGTGGTTCAGGCATATTATCCACGATCTCCATCAACAATCCCTGCCCCATTTTCCACAACACCATCATTACCTGTTCCTCCGCCTTTGTAAGTACTTTCATTTCTAAAACTAACAATTTAGTTCAAATGTAAAACTATATTTTTAGTTTACAAATAATTTATCAAAAAAGTTAAAAAATGCTTTAGCTGACAATGTATTAGCATGCTCCGGTTGTGTATCCTTGTAAATTATTACCTTCACACCTCATTATTTCCCATAAAAACAATGAAATACCTACCAATACCATCAGCCCTGTACACGCAAAACAGGCAGCGCTTTATAAAGAAAATGAAGCCAAATTCTCTGGCAATATTTCCTGCAAGTCCGGTATTTCCAAAAAGCGGAGATGGCACTTATGGCTACAAACCCGATGCCGATATACTTTGGCTATCAGGTGTAACGCAGGAAAAAACAATGGTACTTCTCTATCCTGACAATCCGGATAAGAACATGCGCGAGGTATTGGTGTTGCTAAAGCCAAACGAGCTGCTCGAAAAATGGGTCGGCCACAAACTGCGTAAGGATGAAGCTACTGCTATATCGGGTATTAAAAACGTACAGTGGCTCGATAACATCGACACCATATTACAGGTGATGATGAACAGTGCAGACACTGTTTACCTCAATACCAACGAACATAATCGTCTCGATACAGAACTGCCGCGCACAGATCTTTTGTTTGTACACGACTTTATGAAAAAATACCCTGTGCATACATACGACCGTGCAGCACGCATTATGCGCGATATACGTGCCGTAAAAACAAAAGAAGAAATAGAAGTACTAAAACAAGCAATAAACATCACGGCAAAAGCCCTCGACCGGGTGTTGAAGTTTGTGAAACCGGGTGTAATGGAGTACGAGATAGAGGCGGAAATAACACACGAGTTCCTTCGCAATCGGGCGACAGGCCATGCTTATGGCTCCATCATCGCTTCGGGCGATAGGGCACGCACATTGCACTACGAAGAGAACAATGCGGAGTGCAAAGACGGTGAGCTGATACTTATGGACTTTGGTGCTGAGTATGGCAACTACAATGCCGACCTTACCCGCACTATACCTGTAAATGGTAAATTTACCAAGCGCCAGAAAGAGGTCTATAATGCATGCCTCGATGTACATAATTATGGCAAGAAGATATTAAAGCCGGGCCTTGAGTTTCAGGATTATGTGAAGAAGATAAATGAGGAGATGGAAAAGCAACTGCTTAAGATAGGCCTCATCAGCAAAGCAGATATTAAAAATCAGGACCCTGAAAATCCCGCCTTCCGTAAATATTTCTATCATGGCGTTTCGCACCACCTGGGTCTCGTTGTACACGATGTAGGCTCTTACATGGAGCCTATAAAAGAAGGTATGGTATTCACCATAGAGCCGGGCATATACATTGAGGAGGAGCAAATGGGCATCCGCATAGAGAACAATATCTGGATCACAAAAACAGGAAACATAGACCTGTTCAAAGGTATACCTATCACGGTTGAAGAGATAGAAGCTGCAATGAAAAAGAAATAAGCATTACATAGCAGGCCATACCTCAAAAAGGTGTGGCCTCTTTATATCAATATACCTTTATGAAAAAGATATTTATCGTTGCAGCTATCGCCTGTATGGCAATCAGTAGTGTTGATGCACAGGAATTTTACCTGAAAGCAGGACTCGGTTACGGCTTTGCCCAAACCGGACAAACAATGGACGGTACAGGCGCGGTTTATAGTGGTTCTATCACAAATAATAATAACGGCACCGAAACCTATAGTATGAAGAACGCATCGTTAGGCACTGGCCTCAAGGGTGTGATAGGATTAGGGTACATGTTTAATAAATATGTAGGTGTTGAGCTAAATGCAGCTATAGGTATTGCCAATAAAAAATACACGTTTACGGATAATAATTATATAACAACAGACTCAGTAACTGGAGTACTTAGTTATACAAATCAGGCTACTACAACTGTATTCTTAATGCCATCTCTTATAATACAAAACGGAGGTGATAAATGGAATATATACGCACGTTTTGGAGTGGCATTACCCGTATATGCTCAGAGTACGCAACATCAAATATTTGCAAACTATCCCGGCGCCGGGGCCGTTGAAACAGACGATTACGAATGGAGACAGAAATACAACTTCTCTTTAGGTTTTACAGGCGCTGCTGGTGTGTCATACAAGCTGAATGACAATCTCAGTTTATTCGCAGAAATAAATATGATATCCCTGTCTTTATACCTAAAGGAATCAGACTTGAAGAATATAGATGTTGACGGGCAATCTTATCCGCTATCTCAACTACCGGCAAGCTTTCCGCAAAAGGTAACGTACAGTAAAAAGGTAACGGTCGATCCTAATGATCAATCACAGGAGCCTACGTTTGCTGTTCCGTATAGTAATGTCGGTTTTACAGTTGGCGTAAAACTTGCACTGGCGCATCACAACAGCTCAAAGCATCACGATACGCTGCGCGAGCGATCTGCAAGGTTTAACTAACGTAGTCTGTCAGCAGAGCGTACCAGCTTTTCATCTTTGCGCATACCGCTAATAGCCAATATCAGAAAGATGATGGAGATAACAGGTAGTACTGCACCAATCCAGTAAGTCCCACCTACAGGTGGCGGTGTCAATTTACTAAGGTTACCTTCGCGCATAAGCACCACTGATATAAAACCTATATCGGCGATGATACCTCCAAACGCCACGCCCGATTGCCTTTTCCTGTTCCTGAACATGAAAATGTCTATCAACGGCAGTATCGTCATTACCAATGCTATCAGCAGCGACGGGTAATGGTCGTATACTTTTATTGCGCCACCAGTATACCTGTACAAGTCAAAGTAAAATACACCTGCGCTAAAAAGTGCCGCGAGTAAAAGCCAAAGCGTTTGTTTGCGTTGTATCATAATAAGTAAGAATTTAAAAGTAAGAACCTAAAAGCTAGTCGCGTTTATTGTTAACTTATCATGTCTTTACCAAAATATTGCTGCAACGCCTTAGGTATTTTAATACCATCCGGTGTCTGGTGATTCTCCAGCAGGCAAGCCATTATACGTGGCAGTGCCAATGAGCTGCCGTTGAGTGAATGTACCAGTTGTGTTTTAGTTGTCGCATCCTTGTAGCGTATCTTCATACGGTTAGCCTGAAACATCTCAAAGTTTGATACTGAGCTAACTTCCAGCCAGCGTTCTTGTGCCGCACTATATACTTCAAAGTCGTAGGTGAGTGCAGAGGTAAAGCTCATATCGCCACCACACAGGCGCAGTATACGGTAAGGCAGTTCTAAAGACTGTATCAGTTGTTCTACGTGTTTCACCATTTCTTCCAGCGCGTCATAGCTCTTAGCCGGGTTCACGAGCTGCACTATCTCTACTTTATCAAACTGGTGCAGCCTGTTCAGCCCCCTTACATCCTTACCATAAGAGCCCGCCTCACGGCGAAAACATGGCGTATATGCGGTCATCTTTACAGGCAATTCCTGCTCCTGAATAATAGTATCACGATAGATATTAGTAACAGGGACTTCCGCAGTAGGTATCATGTAGAAATTATCCACCGTCATGTGGTACATCTGCCCCTCTTTATCCGGCAACTGGCCTGTACCATAAGCGCTGGCCTCGTTCACCATGTAAGGCGGGTAATATTCTTTGTACCCCGCGCCTATGTTGTACTCCAGAAAATATTGTATCAATGCACGTTGTAGCCTTGCGCCCTGCCCCATATATACGGGGAAGCCGCTACCGGTAAGCTTATTACCCAGTTCAAAATCTATAAGGCCATACTGTTGTGTCAGTTCCCAGTGTGGTTTCTTTTGTTCGTTCAGGTCGGGCATATCACCACCGCTGCGCACTACTTCATTTTCTTCGGGAGTCTTACCCACAGGCACACTGCTGTGCGGCAGGTTGGGCAGACGCACAATTGCATCATGCAGCTCTGCTTCCAGTTCACTGAGTTTTGTAGCTATCTCTTTTGCCTGCTCTTTATGCAGTGCTACTTGTGCCTTCAGCGCTTCCGCTTCCAGCTTTTCGCCCTTAGCCATATGTTGACCCACACTTTTGGATGCCGTGTTGATGGAAGCCGCAAGGTTATCATTCTCCATCTGAAGCTGGCGGCGACGCTCATCCATATCGATGATCTTATCCACCAGTTCAGGTTCTTTAAAATTCTTTTTCTTAAGCCCTTCCAGCACCAGTTCTTTCTGCTGCCTGAATAATTGTATCGGTAACATAGTGCCGCAAATATAGTTATTTTGTCATCGTCACTAAATGCCCCGAAAAAAGATGTGCCACACCTCAAAGGCATGGCACACAACTGATTTTATAATTCCTTCAACTAAATCAACATTTCAACGTGTCATGGTGAGGCCGTCGAACCACAACTAATTACCCCTTTAACCGATTAACCTTTCAACCGAATCAACCATTCAACTTATCAACCTACTACGGCACCTCCACTACGTTCAGTATTTCATTCAGTATCTGCTCGCTTGTTACGTTCTCCGCTTCTGCTTCATAGGTAATACCTATACGGTGGCGCATTACATCATGGCATATAGCACGTACATCTTCCGGTATCACATAGCCCCTGCGTTTTATAAAGGCATATGCTTTTGCGGCCAATGCGAGGTTAATGCTGGCCCTCGGCGATGCGCCATAGCTAATCAGTGGCTTTAGCTTATTGAGCTTAAATTCTTCAGGGTAACGCGTAGCAAACACTATATCCAGTATATATTGCTCTATCTTCTCGTCCATATACACCTCACGCACCAGATGGCGAGCATTTACGATATCGTCAATCGTCACTACAGGATTTATCTTAGCCATCCCGGCCGGGTTCAGGTTCGTGCGGATAATATGGCGCTCCTCTTCCTTCTTAGGATAGGTGATCACTATCTTCAGCATAAATCGGTCTACCTGCGCTTCCGGCAGCTCATAAGTACCTTCCTGCTCTATAGGGTTCTGTGTCGCCAATACCAGAAATGGCTCTTCCAGCTTGTAAGTATTGTCGCCTATTGTTACCTGGCGTTCCTGCATCGCTTCCAGCAGCGCGCTCTGCACCTTGGCGGGAGCACGGTTTATCTCATCCGCCAGTATAAAGTTGGCGAATATAGGTCCCTTACGTACCACAAACTCATGCGCCTGCGGATTGTATACCATTGTACCTAATACGTCGGCAGGCAGCAGATCGGGGGTAAACTGTATACGTGCGAAACGCGCATGTATAGCCGATGCCATAGATTTTATGGCAAGTGTCTTTGCCAATCCCGGCACACCTTCCAGCAATACGTGGCCGTTTGCCAGCAGGCCTATTAGCAGGCGTTCTACCATGTGCTTCTGGCCTACCACTACTTTGTTAAGCTCCATGGTCAGCAGCTCTATAAAGGCGCTCTGCTGATGTATGCGTTCATTAAGCTCGCGAATGTCTACAGATGAAGATATTTCCATGTTTTTATTGAATTTTTGTCTCTGCCACTAACCGTGGCATATTTGGTGTCCAAAAATAAACACCTATCATCAAAAATATATACCTATTTATAGTTTTAACGTTTTTTAAAATATTGCTTGCACCCACCTAACTTATCAACCATTCAATCAATCAACTTACTTTTGCACCATGGAAGATTTTGAACAACGCTGGAAAGATACCGAAGCCCTCCTTACACAACGCTTTGACAAGCTACCCGATATGGAAGGTATGCTATTTCTGATAGGCGTTAATGAGCTGGGTAAGATGCCTCGCAAAAAATTCTCAAAAGAGCAAAAACAAGACCTCATGCATATAGCTGTTTGCACCCTTCTTTGCCAGCTCGGCTACTACGAGCCTGCGGGCAGAGATGAAGAAGGCTGGCCTCACTTCCACGAGCTGCAACACGTAACAATGTCCGGCCCGCAACAAGAGCAAATGTTGAAGGAATGTATTGTAAGGTATTTTGAATAAGAAAGGCTCCTGTTGGAGCCTTTCTTATTCAACTATGGTTTGCTTTTTACAGCTTTACAAACTTCTTTACAACATGCTGGTCATTCATTGTAAGGTTGACCGTATAAACCCCCTGTACAAAAGAGCTTATATCCACACTTTGTTGCACAGCCCCACCTTCATTACAATCGACTGCTTCTTTATATAATGTCCGTCCACTAATATCCTGTATCACAATGCTCATTTGCCCTGATGCGTTGCATGGGTATAGGATATTGATAGTGTTTTGTGCTGGATTTGGAAATACCTGAATTTGAGCAGGATCTGTTGCAAATGTATTTGCCGATAAGTGTGCGTTATTGGTGGTGAAAATATCTCTTGATGTTGTTGAATAAGATGAGTTAAAGTTTGGTGTATTATAATGATTAGGATCATTAGTATTGCTCTTTCTAAACCATATGTCTTCACCTGAATTGTCATCGGAGCATTTCAATGGTATAATTTCTAAAAAACCATTGGAAACATGAGATTCAGTGCCGTCATCATCAGCGTAAGATGACGACATAGGGCTGGATTCATCCGCTAGAAAATTTGCGGTTATAGTTGTGGCTTCAGCTTCAAGAAGTAATGCAGATCCGGGCACTTTAAAACAAGTATTAGAATTTATAATTGCGCCACTTTTATAAAGAGCAGGGGTAATTGTTGGACCAATCGGAGAAATTGCAATATCAATCGGGTCATTCTCACAATTTTGGCGCCATATTTTAAAAGAATTTACGTACATAGATGTTCCTGATACTGTCGCAGTAAAAGCATTTAGGCATATGCTGAAGGTTTGAAATGTTTCATAGCTTCTCAAAGCTGTATAGTCTATACTGCGAATAAAATTTCCATCTAAGTAATAAGATATTGTTTTAGGAGTCCATACGCACGAATAGAGATGAAACGCTGTTGATAAATCAATTGAATAACCTTCAGCGAAACTGATAAGGTGTCTTGGAGAATAAGACCAATCCCAAAGTCTATGAATTAAATAATTGTTTTCGCTTGCGTCAATTACATCTATTTCGGTAGCACTTGTCCCACAGCAAATATTGCTCCAAAATGCACTTGATGCTATGTCAGACCCACCATGAGTATCGTTTGATATCCTCATGCTTGCCTCCATAATTCCATATCCAAAATATTGATTAGTAGTTAATGCACCGGAGTAATGGTCCACTGTTCTTAAACTCCCGTCTCCATTTATAGTGTCAAAAGCACTGCCTAATTGGGTTTCTGTAAGCTGAATAACGCCATAACTTGGCATACTAACGCTACTTCCTTTGAATAAAGTAGTAGTTGTATAATCCCCTTTTTCTGTCGTCCATACATTATGAAAGGGGGCCCAATAAGGTGAGGTTGTATTATTGGAAAAATCTGATGTTGGAAATGTTCCTGTTGGACTTGCATATGTCTTAAAGCTATCTTGCAAACAGATGTGGTAGTTCGAATAGTCGAGAGTTTGTGAATAAGAAATAGATGTTACTGACATCATTATCAACATTAAAAATATTTTTTTCATACTATAGCTTTTTAAAGTAATAATGAAGTGAGTTATTTTATTTTCATCTTTAGATAATCAATTTCTTTTTGTTGTTGTATGATATATAAAGTAAGTTCTTCGATTTTTTGCAGCAGTTTAGCATCAATATCGGCTACGTCAATGCCATCTTTTGCCACATCTTTTGCCGATGGTATTTCTGGTAAATGCTTGTTGACGGTGACATAATTTTCCAAATTTGCCAATGGCATTAATTTATAATCTTTATTAAACACAAAATCTGACCAGTTCATGCCATCTGTTTGATTAGCAACCTTTAATTTCTCTGTAAGGATTCCTTGTGCTACATATAACTTATACCCAGGTGGTAAACCATAAGGGAAGCTTGTTGCACCTACAGTCAATGTACTTGCCAAAATAGCAGCACCTGTAACGTTTAACGAGCCCCCTAGTGTTGTAGCATTAGTCGCACCAACAACGGATAGGGGAGCAGTAAATGTAGAAGCACCCAAAACATTCGTAGTATGTAGCGTAGTAATACCTGTAACTCCCAATGTGCCACCCAGCGTAGTTGCATGTGTTGTACCTACAACACTAAGTGCGGCGTTTACAGTTGTTGCGCCATTTAATGTAGTTGCACCTGTTACGCCAAGCGTGCCGCCTAATGTAGTAGCATGTGTTGCCCCTACAACACTCAATGCAGCGTTTACTGTTGCTGCACCATTTAAGGTAGTTGTTCCAGTCACCGTTAATGTAGAGCCCAAAGTTGTCGCTCCGGTCACAGTAGCGGTAGCACCAATAGTTAGGTCAGCATCAGCATTTATAGTACCCCCTACATCTAAGGTATGGGTTGCGGTCGTTTTATTGATGCCTACAAATGGAGTAAATGAAAGTGCAGGACCATTGTCTGTTGTACTTACTGTAAAAATTGGAGTAGAAGGTAAAGAAGAGCTACAGCCTTGTTCTGAGTGATATATTTCAAAAATATTATGACTTGATGTATATGGAGATGTATTTGGAACAAAAGTTTCATCATCAATTCGCAATGCGGATGGCGACCCATACAATGCATGTGTTGTACAATTACCTCCTACATTATTAAGAATCTGCAAAGGAGATACAGGGGTAACAGTTCCTATCCCTGCGTTTCCGGTAGTATTGAATACATTCGTAGCAGTTTGGGCTTCAGCATTTTGCTTACCCAATGATACTAGCACAATAGAGAGTGCGATAAAGGTTTTCATTTTCATAATTTGTTGGTTTTAAGTGTTTGATAAAATTTTATAGTAAATAAAAAAACTTGCATGAAATGTTTTAGATGACGACTATCTGATCTTCCTCAATCGCACTCTGGTTACACACCTTGGCTGTGATATATTCCAGAAATAGAATGGTTTGGGATGAAATGAGAATCAGAAGAAACTAATAGCTCTTCATCAGTAACTTGTCGGGGCGGTAAAGTAGATATTAAACGACCTAAGGAAAAAGCTCTTACGCCAATGTTTCCATTAGAAGAAAGCGCATTGGCAGAAATTTGAGTGTCAATAGTCGATGTATTAAAAAACAAAACTATAATGAAAAGCGTGATAAAGGTTCGCATTTGCATAACTGATAGGTTTATGATACATAAACGTACAATATTAATTTATAAAAACAAATGAAAATTAAATTTATTTACAATTAGGTAACTAAATACTTATTGCACAAAAAAAAGCGCCTCAATTGAGGCGCTTTTTAATAAATATGCTTACTTAATTATTTAATAACAGTCAGTTGTTTTGTCATTATTTCTGTACCCACAGAGATCTTTACAAAATACTGTCCTGCTGCAAAGTTTGATACATCAATAGTAGACATTGATACACCTGAGTTACGGTTTTGAGCCGGCGTTGTGTATACAACTTGTCCTACGGCGTTTACTACTTCCATAGTAACGCTTGCATTCTCTTTAAGGCTTAATGCTACTGTGGCTGTCTTGTTTGCAGGGTTAGGATATACATCCATACTACCGCTATTACTAACTACTGCAGTTACGCCTTCGGGACCGGTTGTTGTTACAGCAGCATAACCTACCTGGTAAACAAAACCTGTAGCATCGTCTTGTACCCACGCTACTATCTTACCTGTAGAGGTAGAATCATATTTCCAAACCGCAGCATCAGAAGCCCATGGATGGTCTTTAGTCCATGATCCTGTTAATGTTTGGGTAGAACCCGATGTGAATGCAGCTAATGATTGGCCACCTGCGTTAGGGAACATATTTTCCGCTACTTCAGGAAATTTAGTCTGTGGTATACTCTCCGTGCTTTGATTTGCTGCATAGGTCAGCTTATCAATAGTTAAAGCCGCACGTAAAGTAAGGCCTGCAGGTAAAGCTGCATAAGAAGTGACAGCAGCACTGAATGAATATGTATGTGTCGCAGCATCGAAAGAAGGTGTAACCACTATTTTAAATGGAGATCCTACTGACGCTGCTGCTCCTAATACAGCAGTAGACATCGAGCCTGGACCTGCAGCACCCGGATATACATAAGCTCCATCAACCTGCGCATCTGGTACACCTGTTACATTATAAAAGGTAAGCTGGTCCTGTACAAACGCACCCAATGTAACGCTATCCATGCAATCCCTGCCCGGGAAGTTAACGTGGTAGCGAACCATTATACTACGAGATGCATTATTAGCATACACAGAATCAAGGTTAGGTGTTGCTGCTGCGCAAGGGTCGCATGATGCCTGATTAAATTCTTCTATTAATACTGTCTTAGGTACTAATGAATCAAATACAGTAATTGATGTTGTTGCGCTATCATTTGCAGCGTTTGCATCGCCAGTCAATGATACCCATGCGCTAACAGGGTATGTACCCGCTGTAGCAGGTAGTGTAATTGCTGTAGCATCCGTAAATGTAGCTGATGTAAATGCCGGGATACTAACACCTGTAACAGGATAAGTTACTACCGCGCCACCATTAAAGATGTAATTAACATTGTATGATGTTACAGTAGATGCGCCATTATTATATACTGTTCCTGACAGTGTTTTAGTTCCGCCTGCTACACCCCACGATGATGGTGCGCCAGCAACCTGATCAAGACCTGTTAATGCAAGGTCGTTTGCTATAGGATCACTGACAACAACATTGTCAATAGCCCATGCATATAACCAGCCGGTATTATCTGAGTACCTAAAACCTATCATTACATTTGCCATACCAGCGTATGCAGACAGATTTATATGGCGTGGCTCCCACCAAAGAGCAACGTTACCTGCAAGCGTGGAAACTACTGTCCATGTTGTTCCGCCATCCGTAGAAACTTCAACAGTGGCAACTTCGGTAAAGCCACCATAAGTCTGTGCAAGATAACTACAGTCAAAAGATAAAAAAGGACTTGTAGCGGCAGCAAGGTTGATAGACGGCGTCATCAAAAATGAATTTGTATTATTAGCAAATTCAAAAGCGTCATCATTCACTTCTACAAATCTCGTATGGGCTGGTGGGGTAAAGTCTGCACTGTTCAGCGTAGTAACATCACCTGTGTTCCATCCCACGGAATCATTAGGCGTGCCAACAGCAACTGTCTGCGACCAACCTGTAGGTAATGCGGAACCGGTAGTACCTTCAAAGTCCTGCGAAAAATAAGTTGTTTGGGCAAAACTGCCGGCACCTAACGCCAACGCAGCAGCCACAGTAAGTAAAATCTTCTTCATATTGGTTCGTTTTTATGTAAATTATGGATTATCTCATTATCTACCAACAAAAAGACAGCAAATAAAAAGGCGACCACCCAAAAGAGTAGTCGCCTTCTAAAATTAATTATGGTAAGTTCCCGATATTATTTAATAACAGTCAGTTGTTTTGTCATTACTTCTGTACCTGCAGAAATCTTTACAAAATACTGTCCTGCTGCAAAGTTCGATACATCAATGGTAGACATTGATATACCTGAGTTACGGTTTTGAGCCGGCATTGTGTACACAACTTGTCCCAGTGTATTTAATACTTCCATTGTTATGTTCGTGTTCGCTTTAAGGCTTAACGCAACTGTTGCAGTTTTAGTTGCAGGGTTAGGATATACATCCATGCTTGCATTATTACTTACTGTTGCTATACCTGTAGTAAACACAGTTGATACAGGAGCATAACCTACCTGGTAAACATAGCCGGTAGCATCATTTTGTACCCATGCTACGATTCTGCCTGTGAGCGTAGAATCATATTTCCATACAGAAGCATTAGAAGCCCATGGATGATCTTTAACCCATGATCCTGTTAATGTTTGGGTAGAACCTGCAGTAAATGCTGCTAATGGCTGGCCACCTGCATTAGGGAACATATTTTCCGCTACTTCAGGAAAATCGAACTGTGGTATACTTTCGGTGCTTTGGTTTGCAGCATAAGTTAACTGATCAACAGTTAATGCAGCACGCAAAGTAAGACCTGCAGGTAAAGCTGTATAAGAAGTAACAGCAGCACTGAATGAATATGTCTGTGTTGTTGCATTGAAAGAAGGTGTAACAACTATTTTAAATGGTGAGCCAAGTGATGCCGCCGCCCCTAATACAGCAGTAGACATTGTACCTGGACCTGCAGCGCCTGGATATACATAAGAACCATCAACCTGAGCATCAGGCACACCTGTTACATTATAAAAGGTAAGCTGATCCTGTACGAATGCATCCAATGTAACGCTGTCCATACAATCCCTGCCTGGGAAGTTAACGTGGTAACGAACCATCATACTACGGGATGCATTGTTAGCATACACAGAATCAAGGTTAGGTGTTGCTGCTGCGCAAGGGTCGCATGATGCCTGATTAAATTCTTCTATCAATACAATTTTTGGTTGTAATGAATCTAATACTACAACAGTAGTAGTAAAGGTGTCATTTGCGTTATTCTCATCAGCGGTACCACCATTGATGTTATCGGCCCATACCTTAACTGTATATGTACCCGCTGTAGACGGCGTCCATGGATTAGTGCTTGAAAAACTATAGTCAGTTACACCGGGAAAGCTTATGCTTGTTAATGCAGTAGCCGGAGTAGCTGTAACACCATTAACGCTATACTCTATATTCATAGATGTAACTGTAGTTCCGCCGTAGTTGTGTATTATGCCAGAGATCGTATGGCTTGTACCTGTTTGAATGAACGGATTCAAATTAGCTGAAGTGACACCCAAATCTACTGAGTGTGGCAGAATAGCGGTTGTTACATTATCTATACCAAGACCCCAGTTGTCGTGCGTGTTATCACGAAAAGCTATACGTATAGATGTACCAACGTAAGCGCCGATAACAGATTGGTGTGTACCAAATACACCACCGGGAGTTGCTGGGTTGTTATACAATGTTGTTGTAAATGCAGCAGCAGTAGTACCTGCAGTAGGTGATGCCAATACCTCAATAGTTTCGCCGGAACCAAGATCATTATCATCCCACTGGATCACCATGTTTGCACTTGTTACTGTAAATGCTGGTGTAATTAACCAACGGTCTGCAGTTGCAGCAGGGCTAAAAAAAGATGTTGTAAGCATACCGAGATCGGTAGCGCTTGTCAATGGATAATTGATCCATGCGCTATCATCCAAACGCGTTGCGATGCTTGGAGCACCCGATGCAAAAGATGTGCTAACGGTATGTCCGTCAGATATTTCTACCCAGCCAGCTGGCAATACTCCGGCATTGAAATTTTCCAATGCTAATTGAGCATGCACATCAACGCTGATTATTCCTGCTGCCACAGCGAGGAGTAGTAATCGTTTTTTCATTTTGGTTATAATTTAGAGTTTTACAAAAAAAGATAAAAGCTAAAGTATGCCTTTATTTCCATATTGTTAATAATTTATTAGGGGGATTTTGTAAGATAGATGTCATAAACCCTATAACTAATAATAAGATTTTTATAGAAAATAAGAAAGCCATCCTTTTTAGGGATGGCTTTCTTTATAAGAAATATTATCTAAAATTATTGTTTTGTAAACTTTCTTGTAGCAACTACATTACCATCAGCATTAAACAAACGGATTAGGTAGATACCAGAAGGAACACTTTCGATATTGATACTGGCACTGTTACCTGATACTTTGTTTACAACCATTGCTTTGCCAATCATATTGTACACTACAGCTACCTTTATACCGGTGTTTTCATTATATAGTATGTTTAGATTGTTGGTGGCAGGATTAGGATACAGAGATATATCATCACTACCATTTACCGTAGGCACTGCAGTTGGCCATTTATTAATAACGTAAGTTTCTGTTTTGCTTTCGCCGGCTGCCTGGTTACGCAAAGAGACGGTCATATAATGTGTACCGTTTGATGCTGAAGATGGCAGCGTAATAGCCATGTGGAAATCACCAACACCTGGTGCATAACTAGGTGTATATGTTGTTCCTGAAGTACCTGACCAGATCGCGGCACTGCTATAACATAAATTTATATCGCACAAACCGGTATTAGGCATCCAGTCACTTGGAAAATCAGTAGAAATAACGACCCACTTTATTGTAATATTAGTGTCCTGGGTATTGTTGATCTTATTATAGATGATCGTAGATACATCAGGCGCTAAGGTTGTAAATGTAGTATCATACTGTGTTGTAAATGCCTGCGCAGATGCAGTATTTACATTTAACAAGCTACCTATACCCAATACAAAAAGTAATATCTTCTTCATTTTCACACAATTTATAGTACGCAAATTAGCTATAAATATATTTACCACCAAAAAATTATTGTGTTAAGGAACTCCAAAATTATTTTTTCTGCTTTATCTGTGTACTTTTGCCCTGCCTTCTGCAATACAGGAGGTACGGGGTGCCTGAACATCAGGGCTGAGATCATACCCGCTGAACCTGGACCGGGTAATGCCGATTAGGGAATATTAAGTTATCAGCGACGTTTTATCATAGTACACCATCCGCATCGAGCAGGCGCCTGTTTGTGTGGTAGGTACTATAAATAGCAGCTACATGGCATACCGGTAACGTAAACATCGTTCAATACCGCAATTATGCTCAGATTTCCATTAACGATTATCTGCCTGTCGCTAACAGCACAGCTTTACGCGCAGACTACCAAAGATTCACTTAAAAAAGTAAATGAGCTGCAACCTGTAGAGGTGCGCTCGCTAAGGGCTACGACTAACGCGCCTTTTGCAAAAACAGACATCACAGGCACAGAGTTGCAACAGCAAAACCTGGGGCAAGACCTGCCTATTCTTTTACAATACACCCCATCAACTGTTACCACCTCAGATGCGGGTACAGGTATAGGCTATACCGGCATACACATCCGCGGCACAGACCCTAGTCGAATCAATGTCACCTTCAATGGTATACCCGTTAACGACCCCGAAGAGCAGGCTACCTTTTTTGTTGATATACCCGACATAGCTTCATCCACAGGCTCTGTGCAGATACAACGCGGTGTAGGCACTTCGACCAATGGCGCGGGTGCATTCGGAGGCACCATCAGTATCAGTAACCTGCAGCAAATGGATAGCGCCGGCGTTATTTACAACAGCAGCTATGGCTCGTTCAATACTTTTAAAAACACACTTATGGCGGGCACAGGCATGTTGAAGAATGGGTTGCAATTCGATGTGCGCTTGTCGCAGGTAAATTCTGATGGCTATATCGATAGGAGCAGCACTGCATTAAGGTCGCTGCAATTTACTGCGGGCTGGCAGGCAAGTAAGAATACGTCGTTCCATTTTTTAATGATGAGCGGCACAGAAAAAACGGGGCAAGCATGGGATGGCGTACCACAGGATTCACTGGCCACAAACAGAACTTATAACGAGCTGGGCTTAAAGTCGGATGGTACTTTCTATCAAAACCAAACCGATAACTATCTGCAAAATTACTACCAGCTTTTTGCCGATCATTCATTCAGCAACTCGTTTACTGCTCATGTAGGCTTATTCCTTACACGCGGCAAAGGCTATTACGAAGAATATAAAACCGGCGAAAACTATAGTAACTATGGGTTAACCGGACCCATATCTTCTGGTGGTGATACAACCTCCTCAACCGACCTTATCCGCAGGTTGTGGCTCGATAACTATTACTATGGCGGCGTGTTCTCCCTGTTATATAGCAAGCGTCACACGCACATCACATTCGGCGGCGGATGGACACAGTTCGAGAACCAACACTACGGCATTGTAACATGGGCGCAGAATGGCGGCATACCTGATGACTATAAATGGTACAATCATGATGCACAAAAGAACGACTTGAATTTTTACCTGAAAGTGGAACAGTACCTGGGTGAAAAATTATTGCTCTACGCCGATGCACAGTATCGAAATGTTGCGTACTTCATCAACGGCTTCCAGGACAATCCTGAACTAAAGCCTGCAGTAAACTATAACTTCTTTAACCCTAAGGCTGGTATTACTTATTTGCTACGTAATACAAACACACAACGACAAAAGTTATACGCATCAATAGCTGTAGGGAACCGTGAACCAAACCACGATGATTTTGAAGTAGACCCTGCCAACTTACCGAAGCCGGAAACACTGTATGATGGCGAAGCCGGTTATGAAATAGCAAAAAGAAAATGGAGTGCGGGTGCTAACCTCTACTATATGTACTACCACGATCAGTTGGTACTTACCGGGCAGATAAATGATGTAGGCGTGTATACCGAAACGAATGTGCCCAAGAGCTACCGTGCAGGTATAGAATTACAGGGTGCGGTAATAGCAGCGAAGTGGTTAAAGCTGCAGGGCAATGCTACTTTCTCTAAAAATAAAATAGACAATTTCACAGAATACATTGATAACTACGACAATGGCGGACAAACCGCTGTACAGCATGGCACTACCGATATTGCATTCTCACCCAATGTAGTATCCGCGCTCACAGCTACGTTTAAACCATTCAAAGCACCCTTTGAAATCTCGGTCATAGGCAAGTATGTAGGCAAGCAGTACCTGGATAACACCAGTAACAATGACCGCTCTATCGATGCTTACAGTTTCTGCAATGTCTTACTGCGTTACAGCATGAAACTGCGACCGTTCAAAGAAGTAGATGCAACATTATTATTTAACAATGTCTTCAACCAGAAATATGCTAACAACGGCTACACTTATAGCTACATAGAAAGCGCTACACTCACAACACAGAATTATTATTTTCCTCAAGCAGGATTTAATGTTATGGGTGGAATAACGTTGCGGTTCTAAGCTGCGCGCCACTATGAGGAACGAAACAGTCTAAAGTAATAAAGGAGCCGCATAGTTGCGGCTCCTTTATTGTTATGTATTCCTTTGCTGTCTGCGAATGTGTCGCCTGCCCTTACGGTCGTGTACCACTTTAACCCTTACGTGTGCTAGCCCTTGTTTTCTACAACCAAGGTAGTCAGCCGCGGCTGTGGTAAGATCTATCAGGCGCTCTTGATTACCCATACGATCGTTTATAAGCACGTAAACCGTTTTACCATTTTCAAGATCCTTAACCCGTGCATAAGCGCCAAGCCTGAACTTATTAGATGCCGCCGTATAACCTTCATTCGAGAATACATCTCCTGTGCTTGTTTTTCGGCCATCGTATTTGCCTGCATAATAGCTGGCCGTGCCACGTGCTTTATGCTTGTGCTTATACTTTGCATAAGCGTGGCCGTTCACACAACACATACATATTACTATGCAAAACAGGGTAATGCTTATCCGCATAAAACAAATATAATCTCAATAGCTTCAAAAGCAGCATTTTTACCCTTCATAAATAATAGACAACATTTATATACATATTTGTCCTGCAATTACCCTTTATCTTATCTTTACGTACAATTTTTTACAGACTATATGGAAATTAAACAGTTATATACCAACTGCCTTAGCGAAGCGGCTTACTTTATAGCCAGTGAAGGAGAAGCGGCGATCATAGATCCGCTGCGCGATGTAGATACTTACATTCAGATGGCGGAAGAAAAAGGCGTAAAGATTAAGTACATTTTTGAAACGCATTTTCATGCTGATTTTGTGAGCGGCCACATAGAGCTATCGCAGAAAACAGGCGCACCTATTATATATGGACCACTGACCGAAGCGCGATTCAAGTTTCACCTTGCAAAAGATGGCGAAGAATTCTCCGTAGGCAAGCTGAAGATAACAGCGTTACATACTCCCGGCCATACACTGGAAAGCACTTGCTATCTGCTCAACGATGAGCATAATGAGCCTTACTGCATCTTCACCGGCGATACACTATTTGTAGGCGATGTTGGTCGCCCGGATCTCTTCAGCGGCAACATGACGAAGGAAGAACTGGCCGGCATGATGTACGACAGCTTGCAAAAGCATATTAAGCCACTCAACGATAATATCATTGTTTATCCTGCACATGGCCCCGGCTCATCTTGCGGTAAAAATTTAGGACCTGAAACTTATAGCACCATAGGTGTTCAGAAGGCTACTAACTATGCACTACAGAATATGGAAAAAGCGGAGTTTGTAAAGACCGTTACATCGGGCTTGTCTACACCGCCGGCATACTTCCCTGTTAATGCGCGCATCAATAAAGAAGGTTATGATAGTCTCGACAGTGTATACCATACTGGCCTACAACCGTTAAGTATTGCTTCTTTTAAAGAGAAGGTAGAGCAAGGCGCCTGGATACTGGACACACGCTCTGCTACTGTATTCACCCAAGGTTTTATACCTGAGTCACTGAGTATAGGCCTCGATGGCCGTTTTGCGGAGTGGGCAGGTACGCTGATACCTAACAAACAGGCGCTGGTACTGATTACAGAAGAAGGTAAAGAAAAAGAAAGTATTACCCGCCTTGCCCGCGTAGGCATTGATAACATACTTGGCTTCCTTGATGGTGGATATGAAGCATGGCAAAATGCCGGTGAGCAAATAGACCTCATCATTGATATAGAACCCGATGAGTTTGCGATGGACATGCCACACGACCCACGCATGGAAGTGCTGGATGTACGTAAGGCTACGGAGTTTGATGCAGCGCATGTAAAGGGCGCGTTCAATGCCCCGCTCGATTCATTGATGGATCCGCTGAATGTGGCAATGATAGATATGGATAACAACCTGTACATACATTGCGCAGGCGGTTACCGCTCTGTAATAGCGGCATCTATACTCAAGCGTCACGGCTACCACAACATGCGCAACATATTGGGTGGTTTTGGTAAAATGAAAGACATGAAGAACATTACCATCGTACACCCCGATAAGGTGCAGATATAATTCAACTTGTTGTAACCAAAAAGGGCGCTGAGGTCATCTCAGCGCCCTTTTCTATATTTGTCATCATTGCGATTTCGCCTGCAATAACTGCGGAACAAGTAATCTAACGACAGCAACGTTATAGCATTTTTGAGATGCAGGAGATTGCGCTTAGTCACAGCGTCAATATAAGATACACACAGCAAAAAGGCCACATCAACATGCGGCCCTTTTTATACGTAATGCTCAGAAATTTTACTTATTAAATATCGTGTACTTCAGTTGTACCTGTAAGTAGTTACGGTCTATATACTTATTCACGGGAGTGATGAGATTATTTACACCCTGGCGATAATATACGCCTGCTTTAAAGTTTTTCGACAAAGAATATTCCGCCTTACCTACAAACCCCATATCGAACAAAGGCATTTCTTTTTGGTTGCCCGGATCAGTAGCAGATGCAGCCGGCCTGTTATCTACCAGTACATGCTGCATGTCCGCACCTGCCCCTATCGATATACGTTTTAAGATATTGTATCCTATAGCGGGTGTTACCTGTGCATAATACAAGTTATAATTATTATCCCTTGTTTCTGTTGATGTAATTGTATTCGCCATCTTAGGTGTATTGCCCCCTGCTGATAACAGCTTACCTGCCTCTCCATTGCGTGCGGTACCGGCGCTGTTGCGTGTCAGGGCTGCTGTTGGCAAAGTGGTAACGGTAGTGTACTGCGCGGTCTGTGTAGCATTACTGCTGCTAAAGGCTATATCACTTTCTACAAACACCTTGTCGCTCAGGTTTTTCTTTGCGGTTGCTCCTACCATATAGCCACTGCTCACATTGCCATGATTCACACCACCTATAAGGCTTATCATCACGCTTGGTGCTTTCTTGTTTTCTTCTTCCGGCTCAAAATTGTAAAGCATAGCGCCTGTGCTGTAGCCTGTATTATGTTTTTGTTCGGTAGCTATTTTGGGGGCCGGCCCGTCAAATACATTAGCTGCCAGTACTCCGTTTATAGGTTTAAAGAACAGTTTTTTATTATCTGCGGGCATTTGCAATCCCACGAAAGTCGATGCGGATGGTGTTGTTATTTTAGCGGTGTTATTTAAAATAGTGTTAGTATTAGCGTCAGCCATCAGCGGTTGTGCGCCCGCGTTTTGCTGTACATGTACGTTGCGTGTATTGATAGCATTCTTTTCTACCACAACTGCCATTGCTTTTTCTGATGGCTGGTGGTGCAGTATTGTGCCTACACTTATTATCATAGCCAGTGATGCCGCAATCGAAGACAGAGTTGCTACCGCTGTAAGTGGCAGCCACAGCATGCGGCGGCGCTTGCCCGGCTTGCCATCGAGCCGTTGCGCCATTTTTTCCCAGTTCCTGGGATTGTAATCAAATTCCCCTTGATCGAACTGCTGTCGGATCAGTTCATCGAATTGTTTTTTCATAACTCACGTTTAACGAATCATTATTCTTTATTTTTTTCTGCAGTATGCTTCTCGCCTGGTGCACATGCCAGTGAGAGGTACCTTCACTTATCTCCAGTTGTTTCGATATTTCACTATGATTATACCCGTCAAATACAAAAAGGTTGAACACGGTCCTCGTCATCGCCGGCAGCGATTGTATGATGGATACCAGTTCTTTAAATTCTATATGCTCCAGCCCTTCATTACTTACTGATGCGTTGCTTTCTTCTACCGGTATCGAGTTCACATGCATCACCATCGTGGTCTTTAAATAATTGCTCCGCAAGTAATCGAGGCATGTATTTACCATGATACGTCGCATCCATCCCGCAAAGGAACCCTTATCTTTAAAACCGCTTACTTCATTGAATATTTTCAGGAAACCATCATTGAGCAGTTGCTCAGCGTCTTGCATATCCTTGGCATAGCGTGCGCATACCTTCAGGAATACACTGTAGTATGTCTTATACAAGTGCTCCTGTAATGCCCGGTTTTTTTTCCGGCACCCTGCTATTATTTCCTGTTCAGAATATGCGGGCATATGATATGCGTCAGTGTCAGTTGTTCTTAATACCTAAAAGTTAGTCATAATTTTTCACATCATAAAGGGTTTTTGCAAATAACTTTTACCTCTGTAAATATGGTTAGTATAAAACAGCAGGCGTAATGGTTGTTTTGGTACGCTTTTTCCCCTAGTGATAGAGTTTAAAAAGGGGCTGGCAGTATAATAGCGTATGAGGTTGTTGTATGTTGTCCCTGCTTTCATGATATAAGTATTGTATTTTACAGCTTGGTTTGTTTTTACTCTGTTTCTTACACCACCATTTCAATAACTCCTGTATTAATAGACGTAATACCTTGGGTAAATCTTGGGGTTGAACAGAAAAAAAGTTGAAATATTTTAAATACATTATAAAATATATTTATTTGAATAACCTAAAAAGCACACTTCAAAGCCTATGCAGGGAGTATTTATCTGCAAAGATGGATGGTATAAAAGCCGCCGTAGCAGAGCTCCAGGCGGCAGCCAACAATGAAACAAAGAGTACTGCAGGTGATAAATACGAAACAGGCAGGGAGATGATACAACAGGAAATAAACCTGGAACTTACCCGCCTCGCTGAATTCAGGAATATGCAGGCAGTGCTGGATAAGATACCGCCACAGGTTGAGCAATCTATTGCGCAGCAAGGCGCATTAGTAATAACGGCCACAGGCAATTATTACATATCCATAGGCATTGGTAAGTTGTTAATCGATGGGGGCACCTACTATGCTATATCTGCCGCATCTCCACTTGGCATGGCCCTCATAGGGCATAAAGCAGGTGACACTGCTATACTAAATGGCAAGCCGATTGTAATAAAAGAAGTGCAATAAAGAAGTTGCATTGCATGTGATTAAAAAAATAGTTCAGAACTTTAGGGTGATATATTACCTGTTTCCGGTACTAACTATAAACACATTGACATGATGCAGAAAGATCAATGGCTTGAACAACTTTACCGCGATACGTTTCCACATGTAGCAAGGCTCATAAATAAAATGGGCGGAGATCTTGATATTGCGAAAGATATCTTTCAGGATGCGCTCATTATTTATCTTGAAAAGCAAACAGCGGGCACACTGAATATACAAACCACCCCCACTGCATATATAAGTGGTATTGCAAAAATACTCTGGCTCAAAAAATACAACAGCGACAAACAATTTTTGTCGTTCGGTGAATTGCCGCAAGAATTTTCAGTTGGCGATGACATGTACGCCCATAGCGATGAAAGAACAGAACATGTGATGAAGCAAGTAATGTCTGCAGGTAAAAAATGCCTGCAACTACTACAGGCGTTTTATTACGACAGGTTACCTATGCAGCAAATAGCTACGATCTTTAATTACAGAAGCACACGCTCCGCTACTGTGCAAAAATACAAGTGCATCGAAAAGATAAGGGAACAGGTAAAACAAACTAACGGCCATGAGAAGATCGCTGCATGAAGTACAAGAGATAGACCGTTACATCAACAAAGAGCTGAATTCTGGTCAGCGTATTTTGTTTCAGGCTAAAATGATACTGTCACCCGGCCTGCGTATCATGGTTGCCGACCAACAAAAGGTATATATGGTCATCACCCGATTTGCAAGAAATGAGCAACGTAAAAAGCTGGAGAACATTTATAATCAACTCATGCAGGAGCCTGCTTTCAACAGAGAAGTAACTTCTATATTTTCATAAATTATGCTGATACCTACCGTACTCGATAGCACCACACGTGGCGCTTACGATATCTATAGCCTGCTGCTCAAAGAGCGCATCGTATTCCTCGGCACTGCCATCGACGACCAGGTGGCAAACCTCATCGTAGCGCAGCTTCTGTATCTCGATAGCGAAGAACAGTCGCCGATTAGGCTCTACATTAATTGCCCCGGCGGCATTGTATACGCAGGCATGGCTATCTACGATACGATGAAGATGCTGCGTTCAAAAGTATCTACTGTATCCGTAGGCTTTACGGGCAGCATGGGCACAGTATTGCTTAGCTCCGGCGCTAAGGGGTTGCGGTATGCATTGCCACATGCCACTATACACATGCACCCTACGGGCGGCGGTGCGCAGGGATATACTGAAGATGTACGAATAGCATACCGCGAACAGGAGCGTTTGCAGAGCCAGATATTTCACCTGATGGGTAAGCAAACCGGCCACACTCGCGAAGAGGTTCAGGAAACTTTCCTGCGTGATAAGTTTATGGACGCAGTCGAGGCAAAAGACTTCGGGCTTGTAGATGAGATACTGGGCGATACAGACGATGTGATTTCACTGGAACATTTAAAATTCAAAGTGTCCACACACGAAAATAAAAATTAAGTGCCTTTTGGCTGGCACCGCATAAATTTTTAAATTGTGTCATGTCCTCAGTTGCTATAGATGCTATCAAAACAGTACCACTCGAAAAAGATGAGTATGATACCTTGCGCTACATTTATATAAAGCGTCGTCGCCTGCTCGTTGGTGCATTGGCAGGTATGTTAATATTCGAAGTGTTAGCGGCATGCAAGATCATGCAGAACTATCCTGAGTATTGGGATTTAATGAAAATGAATGCATCAGATGTCAGGTTAGGAGATTATAAAGGTGAGCTTATTTTTCTTCTGTGCTTCTACTTGTTTCTCACAACTGCATGTGCAATAATTTTTTTCAGAAGAGTATATCCATTTCGGAAAGATTATAAATCCGGTTTAAAAGAGCTGGTGCCGTTTGCCATAATACGCAAAGAATATTTTCCTTTTAGTAACCAGTACTTTGTTTTCTTTGATGATGCAAAATATGCATATCACGAAGTAGATGCAGACGTATACACAGAATGCACCCAAGGCACAATTATACGGCTGAATCGAGGCATCTATTCAAAGCATATTTTTGAAAAGGACGGCAGGTTCACCGTCATGTGAGTATATTTCTCTTAAAGTATTCCCAAAGTACGCAGAGGAATATTTTTCTCTCTCCCTTGTCCGTTAGCTTTACATATATAATTATCAGGCTTGCGGTATTTTACAATCTTACTTTTATGCATCATTAACATTACAGCCCATGCGCAGAGCATGCAGGGCGTAGTGACGGATGCTGCCACACACAAGCCCATACCCATGGTATCCGTTATAAATACCCGTACACAGCAATCTGCCTACACGGGTGACAACGGCCTCTATACCATTGCTGCTAATACAGGCGATGTGATCGTGTTCCAATACCTGGGTTATAAAGAAGTACAAAAGATAAAGCCGCTTTCCGTTATTGTGGCGACGCAGGATATTTCCATGACGGCCGTCAGCTACAACTTGAATGAATATACTTTTCGCCTTGGCCACTGGACACAGTACCAACTCGATTCAATGGATCGGAAGAGCACTTACAAAATGGTATTGAACCGTCAGCATCCATCGCCAATAGCAAGCCCCGCTTCTGCTATCGCTGATCTGTTCTCAAAAAAGAGTCAGCAGATATATCGCTTTCAACGGGAGTTTCCAAAACTCGAAATGCAGCGTTTTATAGATACGCGTTATACCGCGGAACTCGTGACGCAGGTAACAGGAGTATCGGGCGATACGGTGGGCCACTTTATGTACGCCTATCCCATCCCGTATGACTACGCCCGCGCTGCCACCGATCTGGAGCTTAAGATGTGGATACGTAACAACTTCAAACAGTGGATACCTACCTACAAAGAAGATACATTGCTACAGGAAAAGACCGATAGCATAATGAGCAGCGTAGCCCGACAGGATCTGGAAGTTAAAGCGGATAGTACCCAGCTCCGATAAGCGATGCTCATTATTAAAAAGTTTCTTGCTCATAGATATTGCATATTCGGTACGTATATCTATTTTCGCATCAAATTATTGTAATGAAAAAAGTCATACTGTTTATTGCATCTGCTGTTTTTGTTTCCGGTATCATGTCGTCTTGCCATAAAAGTAATAAATCAAATACCGCTATGGACTTGCTGCCCGGCTCGTGGAAAGGCACCTTCGTAGCCGTAGATTCTAACAACAATAACATACTCGACGCATCTGAACAGCGTACAGATCCTTTTAATGAAGTGTACACATTCAACAAGGATCTTTCAGGTACGCACACTTATACCATAGGTAGCACTACCACCATCGATACATTTTCGTGGACGATAACACAAAATTATACGTACCTCAACATTACTTACAAAGGCACCACATCGCCCCTGCGTATAGATTACATTTCGCACAACGACCTTACCCTGCGCAACTCGGCCACCAGCCCTGTTTCCTGGACAAAATTAATTTCACTATAATTTCAAAAGCAAAAAACTCTTTTAAAGCCGCCACTCACAGGCGGTTTTTTATTGCAGATACATACACATAAAAAAGCGGGAAGCAATTGCTTCCCGCTTTTACTTTATCTCTTTAACCAAATTTATTTCATCACTGTTATTTTCTTCTTCACTACACCCGCGTCTGTAGTTACTACTACAAGGTATATACCTTCTGGCAGGTTAGCGACTGGTAGTTGTATCAGCGACTGGTTTGTGATGGCCGTGCTATATACTTTTCTGCCGGCTATATCTGTGATAGCTGCCTCTGTGCCGTTAATGCCTGTGTTTGTAAGGTCTACCGTTATCATCTGCGATGCTGGGTTAGGATACACCGTCATTGCATCGAGGTTTACAGCAGGGATGTCGGTTGTAGAAATGCGTGTTGCAGAAAATTTCAATACATAGGTTCCTGTATTTCCTGCATAATGCGGGGTCACATGAAACATCAGATTTCCGCCCGTTCCGCCTGTGAAGTTGATAGTACCAGGCATTGCGTCATCATATTCTGCAGACCAGGTAGCTCCTCCGTCTGTAGAGTACGACCATAATACATCAGTAGTGTATGACAGACCGTCATCAGTGCTTACCAGGTCATTTACGCGCGCAGTTATACTATAATTATATCCGGCCGCAAAACTTGTTTTATAATAGTCCTGATCTGTACTTACGTGCAAATTAGATCCAGTAGTTATTTTTGACGCCACGTTCGATACGTATGTAAGCGTAAATGGATACGCGGTAGTTGTTGTATCATTTACTTCATACATATCGGGAGATAAAGGAGGTGCAATAACGTTTACGTAAGTAGGATTCTCATACGCTCCTGAACCTACAAGATACCAATAGCCTGCAGTTGAATCCTGAAGGGCAAGCAGGTAAGTTCCCGGCGCAGCTGTAACATTTGTAGTACTGAATGTAAGGTCGCTCGGATAAGTAGATCCATTGGTTAACGACATTCCGTACATAGTTTGTATAGTACAGGCGAAGCTACCGTCAAGATTATAAAGGGACACATCATAGGCACCTGAAAAATCTACACCGGTAAAGTTTGCTATATTGCACGTTACTGATCCGGGAGCGCCTTGTACTAATGGGCTTGGCGAAGGAGTTAGCGCATCATACAGTTCAAAAGGATAGTCGTTCACTACATTTAATGCAGAGAAGTTTGTGTATAAGCCCGCGTTACCAACATAGACCCAACTGCCACCTGTAACTCTGTAATAAATGCCGATCTCATAGGTGCCTGGCAAAAGGCTGAATAATCCTGGCGTAGAGAAGGTCATGTCTGATGAATATACATAACCTGCAGGCAGCGTAGCACCTGTTATCGAATCTATAAAAGTAATAAACGTACCGGTAGATGCATCGAAAGCAGCCGCACAATAGTCGCCCGCAAAATCTGATGTGCCTGTGTTTGCAACATTGGTAGTTACCGAAAAGCTTTGACCATAACCTATAACGTTAGGTGTAACTGTTACATAATCATACAATACAATGCTATCCGTAGTTACAGTGGTACCACCACCACCGCCACCTGTTCCACCACCATTCGGCTTAATGCCGAATATAGCACCCTGGTCGCTGTTAAAGCCGCCTGCTCCTCCTCCCGTACCTAATGCGGGAGGATTGAGTGCGTCGATCGTAAAATAGCCATCAGGGCCTTCGCCGCCCCATCCCCAGTTTACGTGCATTTCATTTGTAGCGTCAAATCCGTCAAACACAAAACAATGGCCACCTGCTGTACCTGCGCCGAAATAGATGACAGGACGTCCGGCCGTAAGGTCTGTTTCCAGCATAGAGATCCATGTATCATCCGTATAATCACTGCGATAATGACCATTTACACTTGTTCCATCGTAATTAAAATACGTCTTCAATGCATATTCCGCATTGTTGGTTATCGGGCAATATTCCTCAACTACATAAGAGCCGCTTTCTTCAGCGGTATAGTCCATATCCACAGATACACCAACCTGGTACATTAATGTCGCAACCGCATCATTTGTGGTTGATACGCTGTTAGGCATTGCAGACCAGTTATAGGTAGTACTGCCAAAGTTAGCTGACAATGTTCCATAAGATGCTGTAGCATACGAATGAAAGCCCTCGCCTGTTGTAGGCCAGCTCCAGAATTTCATTACCTGGGCTGTTGCAGTTGCCACGCAGCCTGTAGGGGTGTGGCCGCCATACCCGTATGGCGCTGCCGCGTCAGCAGGGCAGTAATCGTTGTAATATTGTGTCTGATCCCAGCTGAGGGTACCTAACAATGGAGATACCGAAGTAGTCTTTGCAGTAGATCCTGAAACTCTGTTAGCGATAAGGTCGCTCCACTTCGTTGCAATTTCAGCGCTTGCAGTCACGTTCTTTTCTATTATATACGTAATCTGCTTATCGTAATCCTCGAAAAAACCTTTTACCGTAGCCGGTATCTTGTCGCCATGAAACGCGCGATCGGTAGAATAACCTATTATAGGTGTTGCACCATCCTCTGCAGATACCATTACAAAGCTATGGTCGGTACTAAAGATGTAGTAAAGCGTATTGCCGCCATTACTGCCTGTGTATGCAAGTTTCAGATCAGTAGCACTTAAGCCCGAAGTCTTGTGTGACAGGAAATTGTAGCCAACAGTACTGGCCGTGCTTTGTGACACATGGCTTGCATATGATAACATAGCACATACTAATAGGATTGATAGTAAAAATAATTTCTTCATATATAATGGTTTGCGCAAAAATATTGATATTTTATAAATTATACACCACGAAGTAAGAATTTATTATTAACAATAAACAATATCTATAACGATGTCGGAATGTTTATATCGTTACAGCTGCATCACTTACCAAATACCCCTGCAAATCAGTTAATTTTGCCGCTATGAATCTATCTGCTCCCGATAAGATAAGTAATTACATAGGTGGCTCTTTCAAGGCTCCTATAAACGGCAAGTACATCGATAATATAAACCCTGCTACCGGCGATGTTTACAGCCGGATACCCGATAGCGACAAAGCCGATGTAGATTTTGCAGTAGGCGCGGCACAGGCTGCCTTTCCTTTGTGGAGCACCACACCTGCCGAAGAGCGCTTTAAAATATTGAACCGGATAGCGGAGCTTATAGATAATAATCTGGATGCGCTGGCACTTGCAGAGACCAATGATAATGGTAAGCCACTGTGGCTGAGCAAGCGGGTAGATATACCACGTGCATCGAGCAATTTCAGGTTCTTTGCTACAGGCATTATGCATTTCTCTACAGAGAGCCATAATATGGAAGATAAGGCTATCAACTATACCCTGCGCCAGCCGATAGGAGTAGTGGGCTGCATATCTCCATGGAATTTGCCGCTATATCTTTTTACATGGAAGATAGCGCCAGCCCTTGCCGCGGGTAACTGTGTAATTGCAAAACCAAGTGAAGTAACACCAATGACGGCCTACTTGCTGAGCATTATTTGCAAAGAAGCAGGCCTGCCCGATGGCGTATTGAATATAGTACATGGTGCCGGCCCTGAATGTGGCAGCAACATTGTATCTCACCCCGATATTAAAGCAATATCATTTACAGGCAGCACACGCGCGGGTAAGGATATTGCAGCGAAGTCCGCCCCGATGTTTAAAAAAATATCGCTGGAGTTAGGTGGTAAAAACCCCAATATCATTTTCGCAGATTGCGACTGGGACAAGATGATGCGCATCACACTACAGTCTTCTTTCTCAAACCAGGGAGAGATATGCCTTTGCGGCAGCCGCATACTTATAGAAGAAAGCATTTACGAAAAATTCAAGCACGAATTTATAGCTCGTGTAAAAAAACTAACCGTTGGCGACCCGCTCGATGAAAACAGCAAGCAGGGTGCTATGGTGAGCAAGGTACACTTTGATAAAGTGATGAGCTGCATAGCGCTTGCTAAAGAAGAAGGCGGCACTATATTGCTGGGTGGCAATAGCACTAACCCGGGCGGTCGCTGTGAGAACGGTTACTTTATAGAGCCTACAATAATAGAAGGCCTCGGTGCGCATTGCCGCACCAATATGGAAGAGATCTTTGGCCCGGTAGTAACGCTGCAATCTTTTAAAACAGAAGATGAAGCGCTGCAACTGGCTAATACCAGCGACTATGGTCTTGCAGCAACAATATGGACGCAGGATGTGAGCCGGGCAAACCGAGTGGCGGGCAAGGTACATAGCGGTATCATTTGGATAAACTGCTGGCTGCTACGCGATTTGCGCACGCCGTTTGGTGGCTTCAAAAGCAGTGGTGTAGGGCGTGAGGGCGGCTGGGACGCACTCCGCTTCTTTACTGAACCAAAGAATGTATGTATAGAGTTATAAACCCGATACCTTCGCCGCATGATCACCAATACATTTACCGTGGGACTGGCTTTAGACAATGGCAACTGGATGTGCCGTTGTATAGAGCATAGGGTAAAAGAAAGGTTGCACTATTCTGTAGACCTGACGCCACCCAAATCCTACAAATCTAAAAAGATCTACAACCATGTTGATATGACCTTTGATGCTCCATCTTTGTCATTCGAATTTGAACAGTGGCAGTTTGAAGAAGCGGACTACTGTCAGGCCGTAGAAGCTGAACTTTCGGCCACGCTAGTAGAGCGGCTGATGGAAAACATTGAAGATAAAGAAGAGTAGATTCAAAGATCCTTTTACTCCACATTGTCAAGTGAACCGTAGAGCCGCAATGCTTGCGGCTTAGTCGCGCAATACCAACGCCACATCTACCGCATCGTCATTGCTTCTTCCGCCTGCGATAGCTGCCGAAGAAGCAATCTAACGACAGTAACGCCATCAACCCACGTGATGTCATGCTGAGGAGCGAAGCATCTCTCCTCACGCATATCGATCAACACGAGTTAGTCATTCTAAACTCCCCACCGCGTCCTTGCGATAAGGCCTGCGATAGCTGCCGAAGAAGCAATCTAGCGACAGCAACACCATCAACACGAGTTAGTCGTTCTTAACTCCCCTCCTGTTTTTAGGAGGGGTAGCATGGGAGGCCCTTCGCCGACCTTGCGGGGTGGTCCACCCGCGCAACGCCATCAAACTAACAAAAAAGAGTGTCATGGTGAGCCTGTCGAACCACGACACTCTTTTTGCTTACGTGCTTAGCAATAATTTATATAAAAGCTGAATTGCCCTTTACATCCTTAACCTTCCCACCCGGCATCTGTCCCAGATGTGTATGCTTAAAATCGTCATTGTACTTTAGTCCATAACCAAGCATCCTGTCGAACGCTGAGTGAGCGAACAGCAGGCCACCAATGAGCAGCAAATATTCGCTATTGAAATAGTAGCCTATGGCAACCACAGCCAACGCTACCGCTTTATGATGAAACAGGTTGTAGGTCAGCCCCCCAACTTTGGTGTTAACTACATAACCCAGCATACTTATATCGGGAGAAAGAAACAGGATGGGCCACAGCCACCACCAGATGTGTATGTGCAGGCTGTACAAAAACAAAATGCCTATTGCCATCATGGCTGCTTCTTCGAGTTTTAATATCTTTTCCAGTTTTGACAATTGAATGCAAAACCTATGTATATACATACTACATACTATACACACAATATAATATTCACAGTGTAGCTCACGCCCAAGCGTGATAGCGTTCTAACCAATGTTATACAGACGTTAAGCTTAGATAACAACCAAAAATGATAGCTAACTTAGTAGCTAAACCATTATTATTATGAATGAATTAGAAAGATTAATTGCAGGTTCTTATGGGTCAGTAGACAATTTATTCGCCGGACACCATAACGATATGGAAAGAGCAGCACAGTCATTAGTTGAGGCTAACAATACTGGCGTTGGATTTGCGGACTATCTTGAAAAGCACCGTGATTACTTACGTCGTAAAGGTTGTACTAACGCACACATTGAAGAACAAATTGAAGATGTCCAAGACATTAGTAACTACTTCACCAATGATTAAAATGTTCTAAACTAAAACGCCGCTCAATTGAGCGGCGTTTGTTTTAAAGTTCTTTAGTAGTGGCTTCATTACTCCTTAGCCCAGGCATTACGTTCAACGTCTTAAACAAGATGGGAAAAGTGTATCACCTTTAAGATTAGAAAAAGAATGATTAAACATTCTTTAACTAGTTTAAGACGAGCGGCGTTTTTGCTTGTCATACCATAAAGTTAAGTAGGTTTTTATTACTAACAATAGGATAATACATCTTTTTAAACTTTTTTGCGGATATAAATATGCGGTAACTTCGGCTTACAAAAACAATACTATGAATTTAACAATAAGTGAAAGAATTGGTGAAGATAAAGAGAAGCAAATAATACAGCCCATATTGAGCTATCAGACATTGGTTAATAAGCCTGATATGCATATTGCGATACAGTCTAACATCGCTTCAAATGATGACAAATCCAAAAGGGACATTGCATTCTATCAAATTCGCAAGGTGCAGTTTATAGCAGTATGTAAAATTGAACTGTATGAGGCGGTAGTGGCTGCGTTTTACATTGGTGAGTATAGCACTAGAAGCACAAATTATAGATAACCAAACGTTAGAACCTCAACATTCTTCCGAATTAAGATGTTTCTTAGTTGACTATAACGGATACATAGAAACGGCTAAACTAATAGATGAAAAAATATTCTCTTTTCAAGATTATGTGCATTCGTTGGCTGGACAGAATTTTAGTAACAGTTCCGAACAGGATGCATTCTTTTTCAATTCTTTTGAAGAAGATAACGGCACCTTTGAAGCTTCAATAAAAACAGAACCTGCTAAATAGCAGGTTTTTTCTTTAGCGGTATTTAATATATACCGCTATGGATATAAATAAATTTAGCTTCGGCCAGCTAACGTCAAATCAGGACGGTAAAACATCTGGGTCAGGGACTGCGGGCATTCTGATATGCTTTATCGGTGCTATCTGCTTCTTCTATGGCTGTATAAGGAACAACACTGTGATAATGACCAGTGCGCTTACAATGACTACAATAGGCGCTGGCTTATTAGGATATAGAAAAGCAAAAGAAGCAGATGTAGTAAGCTGTGATACAACTACCGAAGAAAGTGTTGATGAAAAATAAACAAAGTATTCAGAGATAATTTATAGATTTGAATAAACCCCTATGGAATGAGAACGAATGATAGATACACAAAAGAATTTGAAACATCAACAGGTGTATGGACTTGCACCATTATAGAAACCGATAGTAATAACGGAATTTTGTATCTCGTTGAAGTAACTACACCTGCTGAATGGAACACTAGTGCTGAGGTGACAGAAACACAAATGCTAATGCATACTAATTCAGTTGTCACTGAAGTGCCAATGAAATTTGTTGGCAACAAATTTGAGTTTCAAACAATCCCACAGATGCGGGTGTTTCTTTTAGAATTAGAGGAAGCAGTTTCTAATTATATCATCAACCGTAAGAACTAAAAAGTGAATAATAAAACTACTTCAATACAAAGAATTGACTGGGTATTAGAATGGTTTGCAACGAGCGGATTGGTTAAGAATGGTTGTGATTTTAATTTTGCATATAAGCACATTGTAGAAAAGCACCCTGTTCTCAGTGAAGAACAAGATTGGGGCATTGAATTGATTAAAATTTTGAAGAAGCTTGAGAAAGACGGCTACATTGACGTAATACCAGAAACACAAGCACCGCCAGTTTTAGGCATAAAAATTTATTCTCATCCTAAACTGTATGTAATATCATTTGAGGGAGATGTATTTAACGAGCAAAGAGGTTATAAGGGAGAAATTGATAAAGATAGTTTGCAGGAGCGTAGAACAACCCAAACGCTTACAATGACTAAATTGATAGCAATAGGTGTTATACCACCGATGCTATACTATATGGTAGAAATCATCAAAGACTTTAAAACTACTCCTTTATCTGAATGGATTTTTGCACTAGCGTGTTGCATTGGCTTCCTTTCTATTGTTAGATAAAGTAACACCAGTAGAACTAAGAGTCGAATTTAAAAGCTTCTTCTACGCACACCTACAGATAGCCAAAAGAAATAGTTCTTAATAGTATATAGTGATAACTTTGGTTGAACCTATAAAAAACGATTATTATGTTAGAAGAAATATGTGGAGAATATTTAGACTTGTATCACTCACGACCAGTTAGACAACAAGCGATGAAAGAAGCAGGTCAAGCGCACGAAGACGCAAAGACGAGATTTGCAAACAGTTCTAGAAAAGGAAAAGTATTTGCGGAAGAATATGATGAATTACACGAGGCTGCAAGTAGTAGTGAGGAAGCTACTAAAAAATGGCAAAGTGATGAAAAGCAATTGACAAATCTAGGAAGTAAGATAAAAAAAGTTTTTGGTGATGAACAATTTGAAGCAGTAGTTGCAAGGTGTCCTAGCGATAATAAGATGTATTCAATAGAGCTAAACGAAAATAACGGGTTAGAGGTTAAGAACGAATTTTATTAATAGCTATGACATATAAGCTGGAAATATAGAAGGGGTATTAGGAAGTTATGATGCATTAAATTTTGCAAATCGCTAATTACACACCCTCAATACTTATACAGAGCTTATGAAAAGGTGCCAGTTAATGGAGCACAATTTAATGAGTATTGCAAAAACTTTATAAACAAACAAGTTGCAGAGAAAACCTATACTGGTGACTATACAATTATAGTAAGATTTGCAGCTAATAGTGATGAGAGAAACTTTAAAGAAAGTATGCCCTATCAGCAGTTTATAAAAGATAATGGTTGGGAGCGTTTTGGTCGAAAGGTAGCAGAGTATGCTATGATGGGGCTGGAGGAGCGCATGGTGGGCCTGCTGATGCTAAGCCCTGAAGACCGCTACCTGCAACTATTGGGCAGCAACAAAAAGAAGATCATAGAACGCATACCGCAACACCACATCGCAAACTATCTGGGTATAACACCAGTGAGCCTGAGCCGGATAAGGAACAGAATTTCGAAGAAGGATCAATAATTATCACTGATACTATTGCGCTATGCTCGTGCCTGACTTATCAACCATTCAACTTATCAACGGTTTAGCCAATCAGCGAGCATGGTGTCGCCTATTTTTATGAGTCGTTCTTTCAGGCCTTCGCTTTTGCCATCATTCATGGCTATGCTTTCCAGTTGGCGGTTGCCGGCTTCATTTACCAATACCTGGCGTATGTCGTTGCCTATTTCTTCGCGTTGCTTGGCGCTTACGTAATCCTTGCTTTTCAGGGCTATCAGCTTTTCAACATAGTACTCAAAGTGTACTTCTTCCAATGGCCTTTCGTCTTGCATACTTCTAAAGGTACACTTTACATCTGCCATATCTCACAAAGACTTTATTTGTATAAATATTTCATTGTCTAAGGGTTTTCCTTAGACCTCCGATAAGTAAGCATCTAGCTCATTAAAGGCACAAATAAATTTCTTTCCGCATCCCGCCCGCATCTCACAAAAATATTTGGAAACCCCTTGTTAACGGGTGTATATTGCTATCGAAAAGGAGGCATGCTATATAAATAGTATGTGTTTCAGGGCTATCCCCTTCGCGTAGCAATGTTTTTATATTAAAAATAACGCGCGAGATAAAAGTGGGATATTTTTAGCACCTAAGTTGTTGACCATCAGTAAAAATTAGCGTTTCTCTTTTCTGGTAGAAAGTGAGATATTTTAGTTTTAGATAATAGCAGATGGTAGCCCCACAGTAAGTAAATGGGGTCACCACAAAATAGGCGGCTCCGCCTCCAAACCCTTACCCACAGCATCACATAAAATAAACAGACACATACCTATGACCCCAAAAAGAAAAAATATTCCATCCATTTCTGCTTCGCCCTTGCATAACTAATTTCCCTGATACCCAATATTCTTTACATTTACAGACATGTTAGTTAAAGTATTCGGCAGCGCGGTATATGGAGTAGATGCGATAACCATTACAATAGAGGTAGATGCTATCAGTGGCTCGCTTCCGGGCTATTTTATAGTTGGCTTACCCGATAATGCGGTAAAAGAAAGTGTAGACCGGATACTGTCGGCAATAAAAAATAATGGTTTTGAAAAGCCACGTAGCAAAGTGCTGGTAAACATGGCTCCTGCCGACATAAAGAAGGCTGGCTCTGCTTACGACCTGCCTATAGCTATAGGTATGCTCGCGGCTACTGAGCAGGTAAAGCTCGAAGAACTGGGCGACTATATAATAATGGGCGAGCTATCGCTCGATGGTGCGGTACAGCCTGTAAAGGGCGCCCTGCCCATAGCCATACAGGCCCGGGCAGAAAAGTTTAAAGGGCTTATAGTACCAAAGGCCAATGCCCGTGAGGCAGCGATGGTGAATAACCTGGATGTGTATGGAGTAGAGAATATTACAGAAGTGATAGGTTTCTTTAACCATACCACAGAGCTACAGCCGACGGTGGTAAACACCCGCGATGATTTTTTTGAGGCGCAGAGCATTTTTGACGTAGACTTTAATGATGTAAAGGGGCAGGAGAATGTGAAACGTGCGCTGGAGATAGCAGCGGCAGGTGGCCACAACGCCATACTGATAGGCCCGCCCGGCGCAGGCAAGACGATGCTGGCAAAAAGATTGCCAACGATTTTACCCCCACTGACGCTACATGAGGCGCTGGAAACGACCAAGATACATTCTGTAGCCGGCAAGCTGGCGGGCAATAGCTCACTGATAGCACGGCGGCCATTCAGGAGCCCGCACCATACAATTTCTGATGCCGCATTAGTTGGCGGTGGCGGCATACCACAGCCTGGCGAGATATCGCTGGCGCATAATGGGGTGCTGTTTCTTGATGAATTGCCTGAATTTAAGCGTAGTGTACTGGAAGTAATGCGCCAGCCTATGGAAGAACGTAGTGTATCGATATCAAGGGCGAAGGTGAGTATCGATTTCCCCGCGAGCTTTATGCTGATAGCATCTATGAATCCGTGCCCATGTGGCTATTTTAATCACCCGGAAAAGGAGTGTACATGCGCACCGGTGATGGTGCAACGGTACCTTAATAAGATAAGCGGCCCGCTGCTGGATAGGATAGACCTGCATGTAGAGGTGACGCCGGTAGCATTCAGCGAGCTATCGTCGCAAAAGAAATCTGAGCCGAGCGACGATATACGTACCCGTGTGATAAAGGCAAGAGAGATACAGGAGAAAAGATTTGAAGGCCATGCGGGTGTGTACTGCAATGCACAGATGGGCAGTAAGCTGCTGAAGGAGATATGCGTTATAAACACCGTCGGGCAGAACCTGCTGAAAACCGCCATGGATCGGCTGAATCTATCAGCAAGGGCGTATGACCGCATACTAAAAGTGGCGCGTACCATTGCAGATCTGGCTGATAGTGAAGATATTAAGCCCGAACACCTGGCAGAAGCAATTCAATACCGCAGCCTGGACAGAGAAGGATGGGCGGGGTAGAAACTTTGATACTGATAATCATTAACTTTAGCACAATTATAAAAAACAGATCATTTCATGATAAAGTCTTTTTACGGTTTAATAATAGCAGGTGCACTTAGCTTGCTGGTATGCACAAACGCAGATGCGCAGAATAAACGGGCATCTAACTCCAATACTAAAGCAGCGAAGGGTGATAATAACAATCGCCCGCACTATGATGTAGATGTAAATACGCCACGCCGATATAAAAAGCCAACAGATAAAAGAATGGACTACAGGGTATTGAAGAACTACCCTATAAAGCAAGGAGATAAGTGCAACGCAATTGGCTATGACGAAATAACTAATAATATCTATATATGCATGCCTACAAAGGTGGCAGTAATGGACATGACGAAAGATGGTTCCGTAAGTATGCTGGATATAGCTGGCGTAGGCGGTATCGCGTTTTTTAAACAGACGCATCAGGCATACATCACTAATACTAAAAAGGGCACCATTAGCATGGTAGACCTGCATGGCCATCAGGTATCAAAAGAGCTAAAAGTAGGCGACGGGCCAACAACTATATTCGCAGATAATTTTTCGAAAAAACTGTATGTATGTAATGAGCAAAGCAAGGATATATCGGTAGTAGATATAAAGACCTTCACAGTAATAAACACTATAAAAATACACGCCAAGGCAAAGGCAATGGTCTCTGATAACAAGGGTAAGATATACATAGCGGTAGTTGATAGGAATGAGGTACTGCGACTGGATGTAAAGACGATGAAAACAGACAAAGGCTATTATACTGGCGATGGCAGAGGGCCATCTGCACTGGCAATAGATACGGTAACAAGACAACTATACGTGGGCTGTCTTAACAGGTATATGCCAGTGATAAGCTTAGACAGCAGCAAGGTAATTCAGGAGATAGCCATACCAACAGGCTGTGGAGGCGTTGTTTACGACCCGTTCTTTAAAACCATATTAGCTACAGGTATAGATGGCAGGCTTACCTTAATGAGGCAAGGGCCTAAAGGTACTGTTGAGTTTATAAACGATCTACATGTGGCACCTGGTGCAAGGCTGATAACAATGAATGAGAAAGCACATCATGCATACATGGTAGCCTTTATGGCCGGCGATAAAAAGAGCAAAATGCCCGAGAGTAAAATGGATGTCCTTATGGTGGGTAACTAATGCCAGACCGGCATAAGAGGTAAGATCTGTTATAACTGTATTTAGTTAGCTGTCGGTATTATTTCCGCTTATAGCTTATGTGCCATTTGCTAAGCCATGTCTTACCGGCATCTGTGCTTATATCCCAATCCCAGTCAAATGAGACGGGGGTTATATTATGATACAGCATACGGTACTGTGTAGTTACATTATTTACTGTCATCGGCTCTGTATATAAGGTCATGGTCCCATCTTTAAACTCACCTGTCAGTGTTATATAGCCAGCCGTATTATCGACCCATGTCTGCTGCCACTTATCTATTTTGGGGTTGTATACAGACCAGCTTTCGCCTTTGTATTTATTGGCAGGATCGTTGAAGTGTTCATGTATCACGCAGCCATCCATATCTTTTGTAATGGTATTGGTAGCGTTCATTGTGTCTTTATAGTTAAGTTGCCAGTCACCTACCCAGAAGTCGAATTGTTTACATTCGGCTGAGGCGCATGGCGGTGTAGTTTGTGCGGAAAGATCGCTGATATTGAAAAGAATAAAGAAAAGAACGCAGCAAATGAATGTGTGCTTCATAGCCAACAAATTAAAACTTTATCCTTTGTTATTTCTCCACCTGATAGGGGGATAAATGTCTTAACTCCCAAACACCGCATCCATCATCACCTTAGTGAAAGCAGCCCAGGTATATTTCTTCTTTTCGAAGAGAATATTGTCGTGTAGATTGGGGAGGGCGTCGGGTTCGTAAAATTTAAGGATAGCAGTAGCAATTGATTTAGGGTCCGGCTCCGCAACGAAGCCAACCTGTCCGTCTGGTACTACTTCAGCAAGCCCGCCTACATTGGTTACCACCATTGGCTTTTCAAAATGATAGGCTATTTGAGTAATGCCGCTTTGTGTGGCGTGCTTGTAAGGTTGCACAACAAGGTCGGCAGCGCTGAAAAAGTAACGCACCTCGCTGTTGGGTATAAAGTCCGTATGCAGATGCACTACATTTTGAAGGCCGTGCTGTTCTATAATAGCTGCGTTCTTTGCCTCTGCTGTTTTATCGTAATACTCACCCGCTACCAGCAGGTGTATGCCTGCGGCCTTGATGCGTTCATCGCCCATGGCTTCCATTAAGAGGTCGAGGCCTTTATACTCGCGTATGAAACCAAAGAACAGGATATACTTTTTATCGGCGTTGAGGTTGAGTTTTTTGCAGGCAACCTCTTTGCTTACTGCTTCGTTATAACTGTCGTATACAGGATGCGGTGTAAACAATGAGCGTTTGTCTGTGAATGTCTTTACATCCTTCAGCACGTCTTTGCTCATGGTTACAAAGGCGTCAACTGGCTTTATAAAGTATTCGGTAAACTGTTTGTCGCCCGGCCTCTTTTCGTGTGGGATGATGTTATCCACCACACATACCACATGCGTTTTTTTATTTTTCTTCACCCTGCGCAAAATGGTACCCAATGCAGGCCCCATAAACGGGAGCCAGTATTTGGTAATAACAAGATCGAAGTCGCCTCTCCTTAGTATTCCACCTACCCTTATCCAGTTGAGCGGATTTATAGAATTAATAACCGTCTTTATGGTAAGACCTACAGGCGCTGGCTCATCTGTGAATTGCGTTTTGCCTGGGAACAGGAAATTGGGGTACTGCAAAGAGAATGAGTAAATGATAACCTCGTGCCCTTCGCGTTGCAGCTCTTGTGCCAGCCGCTCATTAAAAGCCGCCAGTCCGCCGCGCAGTGGGTGTGCCGAGCCAAGGATAGCTATCTTCATGGAAATATGCTTTTAAAATCTTCCTGTGCCTGCGTATAATCAACAGGTATGCCGATGTCTATAAAGTATGCTTCGCTATTGTAGCCGTAGAATTGTTGCTCCGTTACGAATGCCTCGAGGTAATGTTTCTCAAAAGAGAATTGCTTGGGCAGTTGTTTACCGAAGAATTGCTCTTTATTAATAACGTAGACGCCACCGTTTATAAGTCCCGTATCACGTTGTTGTTTTTCTTCGAACGATGTAACATGGTTGGTTGTATCTGTATTCACTACTCCATACCTGTCGAAGTTGTGCATCTGTTTTAAAGCCAGTGTAGTAGCGGAGTGGTTGACAATATGGAACTGCATCAGTTCTTTCATATCCACCATGAACATGGTATCGCCGTTCAGCACAGCTACGTTGTTCGTTTTGGCCTCGCACATGGCAAGTTGTATACCGCCACCGGTGCCCAGTGGTTCTGTTTCTATCACAAAGTCTACAGGGAAAGAAAGCGTTTGCGTTTGCAGCCATTCTATCACCACCTCATGCTTAAAGCCAAGCGATAATATGGTACGGCTACAACCCTGTGCAGACAGGTACTCTAATAAATAAGATAAGAAAGGGCGGCCATTTACGGGCGCCATACACTTAGGGTATGCCCCAATAACGCCTTGCAAACGTGTGCCTAATCCTCCTGCTAATATGATACTTTCCATTGCTGCTATATACTACAAAAATAAGTAAAGGTAATGGTTGGGAAATAAAGCGCCTATCAGGTGGCTTTCGCTTTTATTTCTGCAAGGCCGTCGTTCTGTTCCGGTGCTTTAAATAACAACAGTCCTAACATCATAATAAGACTGGTAGCTACCACTACGAAGAAGAGTATGCCTACATTGAAACTGCTCATTGCCTTACCGGCAGGTATGCTGTAAAATAACAGCACGGTGACGAGGCCGCGCGGCATGAGGAATAGCTCGGGGAAGAGATTGGCACGGAGTATAAAGCGTAAGTACAAAAAACGGACAAGAAATAGTATGACCACTATGCCCGAGCCTAATAATATAACATTGCCTTCGGTAAGCAAATGCAGGTCTATGGTGTAGCCAAACAGTATAAAGAAGAACGTGCGGATAAGAAAGGATGTTTCGGCAGTAATGGAGCGCATGAGGTTGAGGATGCTGTCCATATATTCGGGTGTGGCCAGCTTTTTAAACCGACCGCGGAGGAACAGGGAACTATTATTAAGCACAAGACCAAAGACCAACACAATGAGTAGTGAAGGGATATTGATTATCTCGCCCGCACTATACACCAATGCAAGTATGGCGAACATGAGGAAGAACTTAAGGTTGACGGTTATTTTAGTAAGCATATATAGCAGGAGAAGCGAAGCAAGCGCAGACACGACTATAGCCAGTATTATATTGCCCCCGAAAATGGCTACAGATTTGCCACTGAGTGCATTATCCATCAACAAGTAATTGAAGACGAGAATGCCGAGGATATCGGAAAGGGAAGATTCGTAAATGATGAACTCCTTTTTAAGCTCGGGGAGGTGGCTGGTGCTGGGTATTACGATAGCGCTGCTAATGATGCTCATGGGCACAGCATACAGGAAGGCCATCTGCATGGGTTCGCCCAGCCAGTAAGACAGCAGGAAAGCGATACAGAATGCGGAAATGAGGAAGGCTATGGTGGCAAATAAGAAAGAATTACGGATGAGCTTTAATTTGCTACGGGAGACAGTAAGATCGAGCGCGGCCTCGAGCACGATCATGATAAGCCCGATGGCTCCAAGTATTTTTACCAGTTTCTGAACATCTTGTTCTACATAACCATAGTACTGGGATAGATATTTGATACCGATACCGGTGGCCAGTAACAGCAATACGGCAGGGATACGTGTAACACTGCTGATGAGATTGAACAGGTAACTGAGTATAACAATACTACTGAGCAGGATGATAATAGTATGTGCGGGTATGTGCATAAGTCAGGCAAAAATTAAGCATTTATATGTAAGAGTGAGTGGTAATTTTCACTTTTCTTTAGATATGATAAATGGATATAAAGAATAATGCTGCCTGTTTTTCCCTATTTTTGGGAATACTGATAAAACTTTAAAATGATTATTATGAAAAAGATATGCTCTGTGTTATTGATCGCCGCTATAGGCGTTGGCGTTGCATCATGTTCAAAAAGCAGTTCTGCGCCATCGAACAGTGCAAGGGTTATGTTTGTGAACGGGTGTGTGTCTGCACCAACCATGGATGGTGCTATTAATACAATAGGTGTGACAAACGCGAAGTCTATCGCATATCAAAAATCATCAGGATACCAGTATGTTACCGCAGGTAGCGATAGTGCAAGTTTCAGACTTTCGGCTGGACAGGCACTTATTGGGAAAAGTGTAGGAATAGATTTGATAGCAAATAGTAGTTATTCGGTGTTTGTAGGCGGCGTTGTAACAGGTTTATCTGTATTCTATTCTGTTGACGATCTTACAGCCCCTGCATCTGGCGCTGCAAAGATCCGAATAATAAATTTATGTTCTGATCCTTTAAGTATCTCTGGTAATCTCGGCGCTACAACTTTCGCGACAGGGATTTCTTACGGCACTATATCAGCATTTTATAGCGTTCCATCTGGTACATATGACCTTAAAGCAGGAGATGGATCAAACATTGGTAGTGTGATAGACGGTGGAACCCAAACGATAAGCAGCGGTAAAATTTATACAGCTATTTATACCGGAAGCGTATCGGGCACTGGCACTGCCGCACTAGCAGTTACATTAATTAACAATAACTAATACCCGAAGAATCGCTGTTCTATGAAGAAACTGTTACTGCTATTAACGCTTTCATTGGGGTTTGTATCGTGCCTACAGGCGCAGGATATCCCAAAGCTGGACTCGTTGATGAATTACTATGTGGATGAGTATAACTTTAATGGCGTAGCACTTGTGGCGCAGCACGGAAAGGTTATTTATGAGCAGACGTTTGGGTATCGTGACATGAATACTAAAAAGCAGATGACGGAAAAAACTATTTTTCCTATAGGCACGCTCACTACACAGTTTACCGCGGAGATCATTTTACAGTATGCAGCAGAGCATAAACTGAACCTCGATGATAAATTAAAAAAGTATCTGCCGAACTACCCTAAAGGTGATTCCCTCACTATTAACAACCTGCTCACAAATACATCGGGCGTGTTTGATTACATGATGATGGCGAACTTTACGAACAAGTTCGACACGATACATATTCCCAAAGACTCCTTGCTAAAGCTTTTTCAAAAGAGGCCTTTAGCGGGCGAGCCAGGGAAGAAATTCCGGTACAGCACTGCCAACTATGTGTTGCTGGGATATGTAATAGAGGCGATAGCCAATAAGAGCTACTACGAGGTGGTGCGCGAAAGGATATTTAAACCGGTAGGAATGACTCATTCCGGTTTTGATTTCAGAGCGTTGCGCGATACAAACAAGGCTGCCCCTTACAAATACTTTGATGATGTAGCCCCATTGAAACAGGAAGCGTATGACTCTACCCTGCTGTTCGCAGCAGGTGCGGCATATAGCACTGCAGCAGATCTGTACCTGTGGGACAAGGCATTGTATTCAGGGAAACTACTAAGTAAAGAATGGCAGCAGAAAACATTTACTGCCCATATGAATAAATACGCCATGGGGTGGGTTATAGATACCATCGCCGGCAAAACAGCAGCGGGCCTTGCAGCAGTGACGCAAGGCTTTAGCGGGTATTATTATCATATACCTGAAGATAGTACATGCGTTATACTGCTACAGAATATAAAATTCCCCGCGTATGATGATAAGTCGGAGGCTGCCAGTATCGTATCTTGCCTGGAGGATAAAGATTATAAAGTGCCACAACCTGTTCCTGCCATTACGGTAAGCGCAGACAAATTGCATAAATACGAGGGCATATACGTATTCGGCTCTGCAACAGAGTTGACTATTTCTTTATCGGGCAGTGTACTGCGTGGGCATGCAAAAGATGGCGTAGACTATGATCTTATACCAATAGGTAAAGACCTGTTCAAAACAAAATCGCTACATGCTACGCTTGAATTTGTTATAGGGCCGGATGGCACGGCATCGAAAATTTTAATACACGAAGTATTGCATGAACGCACCATGACCGGTACACGTAAACAGCCTAAAAAATAGCGTATGTATATCAGGAACATGACCTTTCATGATGAAGATACGCTGCTCGAGTCGCTATTCGATTTTGATCTGGGTATCTCATCAGCATTAGTGACCGGACTGCTTGCAGATATAGATAAGGAACTGGAAACCAACAAGGCTTACCAGGAATACCGTGCGGCACTAACAGATGAGGAAGAGCGCGCAGAACTGGAAACCGAAGAGCGCTATATAAGGCTGGCTGAAAAATTGATGGAGCTCTATGAAAATTTTGAAATAAAAGAGCAGAAACTCTATGCTATAAAGGGTACAGATCGTATTTTGCTGTACGAAATAGACCTTTTTTAGACTATTTATCAATCTAATGCTATATATTTGCCATAGGCTTCGCCGGCTAACAGATTCCTTAATGCCGGCCCGATAGTTATAATTTACTTCTTTTACATACTAATACGACCTTTTCTTGAATACAGACTTGATGGAATACAATACTACGCGTAGTAAATTGCTGATGCCGGAATACGGCCGCAATGTGCAGAAAATGATAGAGTTCCTGGTAACAGTGGACGATCCTGCAAGACGCTTGCGTAACGCTGAGGTGATCATAGAATTGATGGGCACGCTTAACCCGCATCTTAAAACAATAGAGGATTACAAACATAAGCTGTGGGATCATCTGTACCAGATGACCGACTTTTCGCTTGAGGTAGACTCTCCTTACCCGATGCCTACACCGGAATCGGTTTATAAAAAACCTGAAGTACTTCCTTACCCACAAGATAACATACAGCATCGCCACCTGGGTAAAAATATACAAGCCCTTTTGGACAAAGCAATGGTAGAAACTGACGATGAAAAACGCCAGGGACTTACACAGGCCATAGGCTACTACATGAAGCTGGCATACGCCAACTGGCATAAAGAGCCGATACACGATGATATGATAAAGAACGAGCTGGCCGAGATAACAGGTGGCAAGCTCAAATACGAAACAGGTGGCTATCGTGTACACTTTGATAACAACCGCGACAGGACATTTAAACCCCGTAACGGCAATAATAACAGCGGCAACAACAATAACCGTAGCAACTTTAAGGGCGGCGCACAAGGCGGGCAAAATCGCAATTTCAGAGATCGTGATAATAATGCCAGTGGTGGTGGTTTCGGGAATAACAACAATAAGAACCGCAAATTCAACAAGAACAAGAATAATAAATAAACTACCAGCCGCAGCATGAACGCTTTTGAGATAAGGGGCGGCCGCAGCCTTAGCGGAACGATCACTCCGCAAGGAGCAAAAAACGAAGCGCTGCAGGTACTCTGTGCAGCATTGCTTACAGATGAGGTGGTAACATTATCGAACGTGCCGGATATAGTGGACGTGAATACCCTGATAGAGTTGCTGGGCGATCTGGGTGTACGCATAGAACGCACCGATAAGAACACCATAAAATTACAAGCCAATAATATAGATGCCGAATATTTTACCACTCATGCTTTCCGTAAAAAATCGGGGAAGCTAAGAGGGACAGTGATGCTTGCCGGGCCACTACTGGCACGCTTTCGCAAAGCATACATACCACAGCCAGGAGGTGATAAGATAGGCCGCCGTAACCTTGATACGCATATACGTGGGTTTGAACGCATGGGTGTAGCCTTTGAGTATGATGCGGAGAACTATATCTTTTCGCTGGATGGAAAAGAACTGCACGGCGCTAACATACTAATGGAAGAGCCGTCTGTAACGGGTACCGCTAATATGATAATGGCGGCAGTGCTTGCAGAAGGAACCACCACCATATACAACGCTGCCTGTGAGCCGTATGTGCAACAGCTCTGCCATATGCTGAACAGCATGGGTGCTAAGATAACAGGCATCAGCTCTAATCTATTGACGATACACGGCGTTACTGTACTACATGGATGTGAGCACAGGCTGCTCGCGGATATGATAGAAGTGGGCTCGTTTATAGGGCTTGCAGCTATGACGCAAAGCGAGCTAACAATAAAGAATGTAGACGCGAAACACCTTGGTATCATCCCTGATATTTTTCAGCGGATGGGCATACAACTTTCTGTAACAGGCGATGATATATTTGTGCCTGCACAAGAGCATTATAAGATACAGAAATTCATTGATGGCTCTGTACTTACCATCTATGACCATCCGTGGCCGGGCTTTACGCCCGATCTGCTGAGCATTATATTGGTGCTGGCAACACAGGCCAAGGGCACGGTGCTGATACACCAGAAAATGTTTGAGAGCCGTCTCTTCTTCGTAGATAAGCTGATAGAGATGGGCGCACAGATAGTACTCTGCGATCCGCATAGGGCAGTAGTAATAGGGCTTGATAAACAAGTTGCCCTTCGTGGTATAAACATGGTATCGCCGGATATACGCGCGGGTGTGGCGCTACTGATAGCTGCGCTCTCTGCAAGCGGTAAAAGCACGATCCAGAATATACACCAGATAGACAGGGGCTACGAGCGGATCGATGAACGATTGAACGCGCTTGGTGCGGATATAAAGAGGGTGATGGTGAGTTAACCTCTCCCCTTCGATTATCGCTCAGTGTAGGGTGGAGAGGGTGTAGGCGACTAATTCGTATTGATGGCGTCGCATTACAGAGACACAGCATGTGGTATCTCTACACGGGATTTGAAGATATACCTCAGTATAAAAATAAAACCTTGCTGGTGCAAGGTTTTATTTTTATACGGTCGCTCCGGGTTTATTATTCTACTGTCACCCATGCTATACGGGCTTTTTTGTCGCGTTTTTCTCTTTCTACAATGAGGGTGGCATACGTCTTTGTAGTCTTATCGAAGCTCGATGATTCTATATAGCTGAAGGTAGATTTGTCATCGTCTTCATGATCGCCAAAGAGATAGTATTTTGTCATAGTGCCATCGGGCATCAGTTTATACACAATCGTATTGGTGCCACTTATGGTTTGTACTCTTTTGCGTTTCTTATTCTCATCTTTATCAAAATTCACCGGGTAGTCGTTAAACAATATATAGTTGGCCTTATCGGTATTCAGATAGTCAAAAGACAAAAAGGAATTATTTTCTTCCGGATATAGATGCATGCCCCATGAAGGACGGGTATAAGACCAATATCCTTTTCCTTTTTCAGCAAGATACATATTGGGTATAAGGCCATCGGCACTTTGTGATTTTAATATCGCATAGCCATTCTTTTCTCCACCGGTATCATTGAGTACTGAGATACCAATATTATCCAGCTCTGTCTTTTCGCTCATGGTAGCGCCGGTGTGTGATGTCGTTTTTACTTGTGCCATCTCCTCCATCAATATTGTAGTTGTTTTGTCGTTATTGACGATCATATTCTGCGGCAAGCCGGTATAGCCATCCCTATCGAGCTTCGTTGTCATATAATCAGATACTTTAGTTCCTGTTATCACTTTTACACCAGCCACTTTGAGTGTTGCCGGATCGAAGTACGTAATGATAGGCAGGTAAGAAATTGTTGTGCGGCCTGAAAACATACTGTACTTGCTGTTTGTCTTTGTAAGACTAAGCATCTGCACAAGCCCTGTATTGGGGTTGAATTGCATTGTACCTTTTGTTTCTGCAAAATCTTCTGAAAAGTCGAGTACGTTACTTGCAAATTCTTTTTCCCCTTTCTTTAGCTCTGCAAGCACTATACGTGAATCTTTATCACCTCTTGTATTGAAGGCATACAGAGATATTACAACATCCTTATCGCCTTGTACGGTCATGGCCATATAGCGCAGATACTTAAACTTACCATCGAGTGCTGTGAACTTAGCCCTGTTTATTTCATTGTGGTCGCCATCATAGTGTACTACTTCTATATTAGGATCACCTTTAGGTGCTTGTCCATTAAAATAAACAGCAGCATAGCAATCAGAATAAGGGTCTTTTTCTACATAAGCATTGTTGCCAGGCACATTCCCCATGGCCATTGAGTATCCTGCAAATGGACTGTACTCCATAAGGTCTCCCAACTTGTCTTCTTTCAGTACAGCGCCTGTTTGCGGGTCGAAAACAACACGATAGAGTGTGGGCTGTAAATCAACCATTTGCTGAAAAAATAATACCGGTTGCCCTTTTATTTCATAAAGGCCTTCAATCTGAAGCCTTTTCATTTTTTCTGCATCCCAAAGCTGTCCTTCAATATTTTTAGAGGAAATAAGTTTCCTGGATTTATCATAGACCTTTAACTGGATTCCTTCACCGTGCTTTTTTGTAAAGTGGAAAAAGAATGTGTTGCCGTTACTTAGCTGCATTATCTTGTTCCAGCCAAGTTCAGGTTCTTCAAATGAAGGGCTTTTCTGAATAATGGGTTTTTGGGCATAGGTTGCCAAGGTGCTTATCAACAATGTGATAAGTATAAAAGAACTTTTTTTCATTATGTTTTTTTGATTGAGAGCGCCAAAATATAGATTTTGTTGGTAATCGCATAATGAAGTTCAGAACAGGGTTGTTTTTACTATTACCTTTGCGGTGTTTATGGATAAGAAAGTACGTGTAAGATTTGCGCCCAGCCCTACGGGGGGGCTGCACCTGGGTGGTGTAAGAACAGTATTATACAATTATCTTTTCGCACGCCATCACGGCGGCGATTTTGTGCTGCGTATAGAAGATACAGACCAGACGCGCTTTGTGGAAGGTGCCGAGCAGTATATACTCGACTGCCTGAAATGGTGTGGCATAAGCCCGGATGAAAGCCCTGAAAAAGGTGGGCCTTATGCACCATACAAACAAAGCGAACGTAAGCATATCTATTACCAATACGCACAGCAACTGATAGATTCGGGCCATGCATATTACGCATTTGATACACCAGAGGACCTGGACAAAATGCGCAAAGAAAAGATAGATAGCGCCTATAGCAACGCGCAGTATGACGTGACCACACGCTACCAGATGCGCAACTCTATATCGTTACCGGCAGAGGAAACAGTAAAATTATTAGCGGCAGGAATACCTTACGTAATACGTATAAAAATGCCGGAGAACGAAACTATAAAGCTGCATGATATGATACGCGGCGAAGTATCGTTTGACAGTAAACTGGTGGATGATAAAGTACTACTAAAGGCCGACGGTATGCCTACCTATCACCTGGCAGTGGTAGTAGACGATTACCTGATGAAGATAACACACGCCTTTCGCGGTGAAGAGTGGCTACCAAGCGCGCCTGTGCATATATTGCTGTGGAAATACCTGGGCTGGAAGGAGCATATGCCTGAGTGGGCACACTTACCCCTGATATTAAAACCCGATGGTAACGGCAAATTGAGTAAAAGAGATGGCGACCGATTGGGCTTCCCTGTATTCGCCATGAACTGGACAGACCCGCGTACCGGTGAAACAACAGGTGGGTTTAAGGAAATGGGCTTTCTTCCCGAAGCATTCATCAATATGCTGGCGATGCTGGGCTGGAATGCAGGCACTGAGCAGGAACTTTTCTCCATAGAAGAACTGATAGAGAAGTTCGACATAGGCCGTGTACACAAGGCAGGCGCTAAGTTTGATTTTGAAAAAGCAAAGTGGTTCAACCATCAATACATACAGCATACCAATAACGCAAAGCTGGTTACATTAGTAAGGCCATACATCGAGGCACAGGGTGTAACACCTACGGATGAAAAGCTGGAGTTGGTAATAGGCCTGGTAAAGGACAGGTGTACATTGTTGCCTGATTTCTGGGCCCAGGGACATTTCCTCTTTACTACGCCGAAAGATATAGATACAACCCCAATTACAGATAAATGGAACGATACGAAGAAACAATTTTTTGAGAACTGGGTTGCGGCACTGGATTCGTTGGTGGAATGGAACCATGATAATTTAGAACAGAGCTTTAATGAACAAGCGGTGCAAACAGGATTGAAGAAAGGAGATGTGATGTTGCCACTGCGTATAATGTTGGTGGGCGGTAAGTATGGGCCAGGCGTGTTTGCGATTGCAGAGGTGATAGGTAAGGAGGAAACGATAAAGCGTATTGCCGCGCACATATAGAGGCAATGTCGATCATAATTATTTTTTGATAGCCCGAAGCCACGCTCCGGGCTATTTTATTCGCCTATTCCAGAAGCATAATTTCAAGGTAAGATAAGCTGTAGCGATTGTGCGATGCTGAAGGCATCGCTCATTCTATTATAGCTATAAACATGTGACCCTTTCGGAGGTCTTACATATGTATGCTCATTTTTTAGGGTTATGCATTCGTTGATGCACTGCTAAAACAGAAATGCCAATAAGTGGCGTAACTTTTGCTGTGATCTGGTGTTATTCTTTTCTATGTGCTTATTATTCAGTAGTTTAATGGTATGAATGTTGCCGGCATGTGTAACTTACGAGATGTGAAACGGTATGCTGCAGTAATATTGCTGCTTTGTGTGCTATGCTGCGACAGGGCATACGGACAGGGTGGTATACTCATAAGACATCCTAAAAGGGATACTTCTTACATAAAAGACTACTATAAAAATCATCTTGTCATTCGCGCGTTTGAGTCGACAAAGTATAATAATTTCCGTTACAGGGAGCATGCTGAAAAGCTTATCTACAAGCCTAATGAGCATAATAACCTGGGTATAGGTTTTAATTACCGTTTCATCAGTCTGAATCTTGGTTTATATTTTCCGTTTCTGGATAAGAACAGAGATATCTATGGAAAGACAAAGTACCTGGATCTGCAGACGCATGTGTATCTGCAAAAGTTTATCATAGACCTTTACGCACAGTTTTATAAAGGCTATTATTTAGCGAACGCCAGCAATGCATTAAATAACTACCAGGAAGGGCAGGTGGTGAAACGCCCTGATATGGCGACTGGGGATGTAAGTATTGTATTCCAATATATTTTTAACGACAAGCGCTTCTCTTACAACGCGGCTTTTTACCAAAACGAGCGGCAGAAAAAAAGTGCAGGTTCTTTTTTGGTAGGTGGTGGTATCTATCATTCTAATGCACGTGGAGACTCAGCATTGATACCATCTAACATTAAGTATACTAACTTCTTCAATAACAACCCTTTTACATTCAGTAACAACAATAGTTTCGGGTTTAATGCAGGGTATGCGTATACACTGGTCATCAAAAAGAATTTCTTTATTACAGCGTCTCTTTGTGGTGGTGCCGGGTTGGGGCACAGTGCATTATCAAATGCTTCGCTCGATGAAAAAACAGCAAAATTCGGAGCGGAGTTTAATCTTACAGAACGTTTTGCGGCGGGTTATAATTCGGATAATTATTTTGCAGGCATTACCTATATAAGGTTGGTCACAGAAGATAATACAGCCGTTCCAAACACCTGGCAGGAAGTAAACACAGGCAATTTCAGATTCACTGTTGCAAAGCGTTTTAAGCTAAAGAAGGCGCTGATACCTAAGAATGAGATGATAAAGTCTGAGTAATGGGCTTGGTGCGCAGATTCTATGCACTTAAAATACCTCTCCCAGATTTACAAAGAAACCACGTGAGCCGCCAATACCAATACCGTAATCAACTCCCAGATTTGTCTTTGAGAATTTATTGAGCTTTATCCTCAGACCAGCACCGTAGCCGGGAGCGATAGTTGTGAAATTCGTTGTTGAAGAAAAGGATTGCGCGTTTGCAAATATTACACCGCCAAAGAGACCATTGTGAGATATAACAAAACGATACTCCCCTTCGAAATAGATCATGTTCTGATCTCTGTATCTACCTTGAATGTACCCTCTGCCGGTATTGCTGTAAGGGTCAGAACCGGTATTGGGTAACAGCAGGTACGGCGGCTTGCCGGCGACAGTGAGCCAGTCGTAATTCCAAAAGGCAAGTACATTGCGCGAACTACCGGGAAATTTGAAATACTTACGAAGGTCGAATACAAGTGACGACCAGTTATTATCGCTGCCAAGGAAGGTAAAATTTGGCCGGTAAATGATATTTGCGAAAGCGCCTTTATCGGGGTTAATGGGATTCGGGCGTTTGTCGTATAAAAAATTGAGGGTAATGCCGGATGCCAATTCTGTTTTTGAAAGGCCATATTTCTGAAAATCGGTTTGAGCGGTAGCCGGAGGATCTACCTCTTTAATATTCCAGAAATAATCGAAATCGTATCCTACCCCGAGGTATAGGGCATCTGTTACTTTACGAGACAGTGTTTGATGAAACTTGAGGGCAGAATAATCAATAGTATAGCCGTCATCGAGCGAGGTATTCATCCCGAGACCATAGGTTAGCGAAGGGTACTTTAAATAACGCCAATCAGTAGTGATGTTGTATTTATTATCCTTCGTCCAGATGGTAGACTGCATGGGAAACAATATCTGCTTATACTGGGAATAGGTAAGGTTGGTTGTAATTGCTGATTCTTTTTCGGCCGGCTCTGCAGCTGTATAAAAAACGGCGTTGGCAGCTATTAAAGCAGCGAAACCGGTTTGTAAAGTATATCCCGCCGCAGGTACCGCCGACAAATGCAACTTAGTTGTTTTTTGCTCGTTGGTATCTACCCGCTTATGATAGTGCTTTTTTACTACAGACTCTACAACGTCTATCAGATCGGTCTCTTTGTTTGGGTCTTCGCTATCATTCGGGCGATAAGCGGTTGTATCACCTTTGGGGATGGGTACGGGGAACGAATGTTTAGACTGCGCAGTTGTGTCAAAACCGCAACATGTCAATACCCCAATAATCGTTATCTGCAACAGCGTCCTCAATGAAAAAAACTAATTATACGGTATTGTCTACTATTATTGTACCAGCACACGCCAACCGAGGTCTTAGACCATGTACGGCGGTAAAGGTTAAACTTCTATTCATAATAAAATCACAATTCTACCTAAGCTAATATGACACAAAAAAACCGCCCTGTAAACAGGGCGGTGTATATAAGGTGTGTGTATTATCAATGTGCTTCTTCACCCGGCCTTAGCGGCACAGTCTGAGGAACGAAGTCATTACCATTGCCGTCATCTTTGTAGTCATACGGCCAGCGATGTACTTCAGGTATTTCACCAGGCCAGTTACCATGCCCCGGATTGATAGGTGTAGTCCACTCGAGTGTGGTAGCGCCCCATGGGTTCATTGTAGTTACTTTACGACCGCGGAATATGCTTACGAAGAAGTTGAATACAAATAGTAACTGTGCAAAGAATACGATGATAGCTACGATGCTGATGAAAGCATTAAGGCTCTGGAAGTGCTTAAATGTTTCCCATGCTGAGTAATCGTAGTAACGACGTGGCATACCTGCGATACCTTCATAGTGCATAGGCCAGAAGATAAGATAAGCCCCTGCGAAGGTAATGAAGAAGTGTATGTAGCCAAGTGTAGCGTTCATAAAGCGGCCAAACATCTTAGGGAACCAGTGATATATGCCCGCAAACATACCAAAGAAGGCGGATACACCCATTACTATATGGAAGTGCGCCACAACGAAGTATGTATCGTGCAGATGAAGATCGAGGAACGAGTTACCTAAGAAGATACCAGTAAGACCACCTGAGATGAACAGGGATACGAAACCAAGAGCGAAAAGCATAGCCGGTGTGAAACGGATATTACCACGCCAGATAGTAGTAAGCCAGTTGAACACTTTTACCGCTGATGGTACGGCAATAAGAAGTGTAAGCAGTACGAATATAGACCCCAGGAACGGACTCATACCGGTAACAAACATGTGGTGCGCCCAAACGAGGAAGGCCAGCAATGTAATACCTATGAGCGATATGATCATGGCGAAGTAACCGAAGATAGGCTTACGGCTATATGTAGCCAATATCTCTGACGCCATACCCATACCCGGTAACATGATGATATACACCTCCGGATGACCAAGGAACCAGAACAAGTGCTGGTAAAGGATAGCAGAACCACCAATGTGCGGCAATGCCTTGCCTCCAATAAATATCTCTGACAGATAGAAGCTGGTACCGAAGTTGCGATCGAATATCAGCAATACAAGACCTGAGAATAATACAGGGAATGAAAGTACACCGAGAACAGCAGTGAAGAACAGCGCCCATATTGTAAGCGGCAGACGCGTCATGGTCATACCCTTGGTACGCATGTTGAGCACAGTAGAGATATAGTTAAGACCACCGAGCAGCGAAGACACAACGAACAACGCCATACCTATCAACCAAAGATCCATACCGACACCCGAACCTATTGATGCTTCTTTAAGCGCACTAAGCGGCGGGTAGGTCGTCCATCCACCGGAAGCAGGGCCTGTTTCTACAAATAAAGAAACAAACATAAATATACTTGCAGCGAAGAAGAACCAATAAGAAAGCATGTTCATGAATGGCGATGCCATATCGCGCGCACCTACCTGGAATGGTATAAGCAAGTTGGCAAACGTACCACTAAGACCCGCTGTCAATACAAAGAACACGAGTATGGTACCGTGCATCGTTATCAGGGCGTAGTAAAATTCAGGAGACAACTTACCACCCTTTGCCCAATCACCGAGGAATTTCTCCATGATAGGAAAAGTAGAATCGGGGAAACCCAACTGCAAGCGGAAGAACACAGAGAATAACGCACCTATAACGGCCCATATAATACCTGTGATCAGGAATTGCTTAGAAATTACTTTATGATCCTGGCTGAAAATGTATTTCCAGACAAAATGCTGCTCGTGATGTTCGTGATCGTGGGCATGATGATCTGTAGGCACATCTGCACCGTGCGCTATATTTGGCCCATCAATAATGATCTCTTCGTGGTTCATTTTATGCACATTTATGGCTAAACTGCTTAGCCGATTATTTCATCGTTATTGCTTTCGTTGTCTCAGCTTTTACCGCTGTTTTTGAAGTATCCGCCGTAGCTGGTATACTTGGCTGGCCAGGAGCCGGCGTAGGCGCATTAGCAACATAATAAGGCTGCTGTGTAGCCATCCACTTATCGTAGTCGGCCTGCGTCTGTACTATTATAGTACCCCTCATAGAGTAGTGGCCTTTACCACACATCTGATCGCAGGATATTTCATAAACGAAATCAGGATTGCCCGTGATCTGCTTCATAGAATCAGTAGTGATGGTTGGGGTAAACCACATTGTGGTGGTAATACCCGGCACCGCATCCATCTTCATACGGAAGTGAACCAAACCAACGTCATGTATCACATCGCGTGAACCAATGAGCAACTTGATAGGCTTATTCACCACCATGTGCAACTCACCATTCTGCGCTATGATATCATCCGCATTATGTTTATCGTTCCAGTCAAGGCCAAGAATATTCGTTGCGTCATCGATGTTACGGAAACTCCTTTTACCAAGCTCACCATCTTTACCCGGGTAGCGTATGAGCCAGTTAAATTGCTTACCAACAACTTCTACTATCTGTGCATTTGCAGGCGCATCAGATGTAGTATTGAACCAGTTTTTCAAACCAATAGCTACGAGGATAGCCATTGCTATGGCAGGTATCGTTGTCCAGATAATTTCCAGCTTGTTGTTGTGCGGGAAGAAGAAAGTAGTACGTTTTTCGGTAGACTGATAACGGAAAGCAAACCAGAAAAGAACAGCCTGTGTAGCAAAGAATACGATACCTGTTACGAGCAATGTCATATTGAACATTGAATCATAGTGCACACCTGATTCGCAGGCAGCTACCGGTAGCATCTTGTCTTTAAAGTAATCATTGCACATCCAGATACCGTAGATACCCAGTACGAAGAAGATGACCAACAACCACGCAATGGTGCGGTTAGTCTGCAGTTTTACCTTTTCTTCGCCGCGAATGACCGCAGTATATTCGCTCGCCTTGCTTATCTGGTAGATAATGACAAATACCAGAATTATGAGTGTTAGTGTTATTAATGCCGACATAGTCGTTCCGCTTGTATTTACTCGTTAAATATTATTTTATCAATCTCCTTATCGCCTAGCTTATGTGTACCACCGCTTCTTTAAGCAGTACATTATTGTTAGGCACCAATGATGCTTTAGAAAGTGTACGTGATACACAGAATATCATAACACCCGCAAAACCCATGAATATACCTATCTCGTACCAGTTGATATGCCAGTTAGCGCCTAACGGACCCGGCATTACCATCTGGAAGTAATCGAGCCAGTGACCGAAGATGATGATCATCGCCATAAAAGTTATCGTAAAGTAATTACGCTTGCTTGGGCGAGCCATCAGTATTATGATCGGCATTACGAAATTGATGATAAAGTTAGCGTAGAATATAACGCTGTAAGGGCCTTGCTGACGTAGCTTGAAATATACGGTCTCATCCGGGATATTTGCATACCAGATCAGCATGTACTGTGCAAACCACAGGTATGTCCAGAAGATACTAAAAGCGAACATGAACTTACCCAGATCATGCATGTGTTCCTTGGTCACCAGTTCCAGATTTCCCTGGTTCTTAAGATAAACAACCCAAAGAAGTATCAATGACATACCGCTTACGAAAGCGCTCGCAAATGTGTACCAGCTAAACAATGTAGAATACCAATGCGCCTGTGTGCTCATGATCCACATCCACGGAGTGGTGCTCATCTGTGTCAGCCCATATATTATAAGGAATGCGCCAGATAACCTGAACATTTTCCAGTATATGCGTGTATCATTCTTAGGGGCAGACTCCTGCGCTATGGACATAGCACGAAATTTGTGGCCAAAGAAGCCCCACAGGCCAACTGATGCTATTGTAAACCCAATGAACATCTTAGGGTTCAGGAAGTTTGATTTGCCCTCCAGTATTTTATCACCGTTAGGGTGCACCCATGCATATATAGGATTATAGACCTCACCGTTAGCTCCATGCAGGTTGAATGTAAATATGATAAGGAACATGATGACGGCAGCAATAGTGCCGAACACCCATACATTAGCGCCTATAGCCTCAGGTACGCGGCGGTAAGCAACAATCCATGAACCTTGTGCCAATCCGCAGGCAGCCTGTATAAATACACTTGCTGTAGCTACGAGCGTTAAATACACGCTATCATGAAGCAATACTATCCAAAAGCGTGTCTTATCCGCATCCGTGCTATGCTGGCCGTTAAGCAACATAACTATACCCAGTACCAGCGTTATAATGCCGACAGCTATAAGGAAAAAGCTGGTGTTTCTTAACCGTGCCGGTATCTCAAAACGATCATTCATTGTATGCGACTTTTATTGAAGTACGTTTAAAATTTCTTTTTTACTTTTTGTCACTGTTTGCAGCCATAGCGGGCGTTTTGCCATCAGTTGCAACAGAATCTGTTTTTGCGCCGGTCTTTGGCGCCGCCATAGAAGCATCACCAAAAGCGAAGGCATCACCACCATTTTCAGACTGTATCTTTTTGATATAGGCTATCACCGTCCAGCGCTGTTTGATATCGAGCTGGCTGGCATAAGAGCCCATCATATTCTTACCATACTTTGCAGCGGCATACATCTGCCCTACCGGCATGTGCAGGTATTTAGGGTCTTTGAAATTAGCAGGCATTGCCGCGAACTTACCGCTTGCATATAAAGGACCCTGCCCATCGAGATTAGGACCGTGGCAGATAGCGCAATAGATATTGAATAAACGTTTACCTTCCTTCAGCTGATCCGCATTAAAGCGCAGGTCAGTAGTGTAGGTCTTGTAAGCGTTGGTATCGCCTTCCTGCAAATGATCGTACATGTGGCCACGCGCCTCGGTACCTGTAACCGGTAAACGGCTTGTCTGGCTATCGGCAAAGTTCGGGTTAGCTGTGTAAGCATCGTAAGCACGGGAGTAAACCATGTCGGGTGCGTAAATATGCCCCGGAGTACGACGTATATTACCGGAATCGCATGACGCAAGGCCGACCGCCAATCCCAGGCTTACTACAACTATGCTTTTAAATTTGTTCATATTCAATTGTATATTCAAAATTCAAAATAACCTATGGATTCAATGCTTCGTAAGCTTCCTTCTGATCAAAGCGACCATACCACCAGCCTGCTTCAGCTATCTGTATAGATGTTTCCGAGGTGCCTGTTGACTTAAGAAAATCTATAGCTTCCTGCTCTGTTACCTGGCTGTTTATTTCCAGTACCGCAACAAACTTATCATCGCTCTGGCGCGGATGAAAAACGTGTTTCTTAACACCAGGCATTATCTGGTTAAGGTAGCAGAATGTAAGTACCATACCTACCGCCGCGAACAGTACCGTAAGCTCGAAGGTTATCGGTATCCATGCCGGAAGCGCGAAGTGTGGCTTACCACCGTAGTTGAGCGGCCAATCAGAGCAATATATCCACGATATAAAACCTACAGCTGTGGAAGTACCGCATAAGCCGTAGATGAAACCCGCTATATGCAGGTCTGTGCTTTTGTAGCCCAGCGCATCATCGAGCCCGTGAACGGGAAACGGCGTGTACACATCGTGTAACTTATACCCGCTGTGACGTATCTTTTTAACCGCAGGAAATAATATCTCCTCGTCATCATAAACGCCAACCGCAAATTTCTTTATAGCCATTTTAATAAAAATTCAAAAGTCAAAAGTCAAAACCAGTAATTATCCGGCTTTCATGTCATTAATGATGTACTTCGTGTTCTTCTTCGTGATGTGATTCCACAACGTGAATGAACTCTTCCGTGCTCTGCTGCTCTATCTTCTCCATCTTCTTCTTGAAATTATCGCCCGATGTCTTGAGTACGAATTTAATTTCCGATACCGCGATAACAGGGAAATATTTAGCGAATAAGAAGTAGCAAGTAAAGAACAGACCAAACGTGCCGAGGTAGAAACCTACTTCCGTCCACTGTGGTGAGTAATAAGCCCAACTGCCCGGTATCCAGTCGCGGTAAAGAGAAGTAACGATGATAACGAAACGCTCGAACCACATACCAATATTCACGACTATCGACATCACGAAGGTGAACGGTATATTACGGCGCAGCTTCTTAACCCAGAACAACTGCGGAGAAACCACGTTACAAGTCATCATCGCCCAGTAGCTCCACCAGTAAGGACCCATGATACGCCACCTGAACTCAGCCTGCTCGCCCCATGATCCGCTGTACCACGCTATGAACAGCTCAGTAAGATATGCGATACCAACTATAGAACCGGTAAGTACAATTACTTTATTCATTGCCTCGAGGTGACCAACTGTTATATACTCTTCGAGATGAAGGATCTTACGTGTAATAACCAAGAGCGTATTCACCATCGCGAAGCCGGAGAATACCGCACCCGCAACGAAGTATGGCGGGAAGATAGTAGTATGCCAGCCCGGTATAACCGATGTAGCAAAGTCCATAGATACTATGGTATGTACAGAAAGTACAAGTGGTGTTGCAAGGCCTGCAAGTACAAGCGCTAATGCTTCCTGACGCTGCCAGTTCTTTGCAGTACCGGTCCAGCCGAATGATGCGAAACCGTACATCATCTTACGGAATTTTGTTTTGGCACGATCGCGCACCAGCGCAAAATCCGGGATAAGACCTGAATACCAGAATAATAATGATACAGTGAAGTAAGTAGAGATCGCGAATACGTCCCAAAGGAGCGGAGAATCAAGGTTGGGCCATAAAGGACCACGTGTGTTAGGGTAAGGCAGGATAAAGAAACCATCCCATACACGGCCCATGTGGAAGATAGGGAACTGGCCCGCACACATTACTGCAAAGATGGTCATGGCTTCCGCAGCGCGGTTAACCCCTGTACGCCAACCCTGGCGGAACAGCAAAAGGATAGCGGAGATAAGCGTACCGGCGTGACCGATACCTACCCACCATACGAAGTTAGTGATATCCCAACCCCAGCCTATCGTCTTATTTACACCCCATGTACCAAGCCCCCAATATACGGCCCAGGCAACAGAGAATACTCCGAACAACAGCAGTACCAATGAGAAGAAAAAGCCCACATACCACATCCGCCCCGGCTTCCGCTCAATAGGACTTACGATATCCTCGGATATCTGGTGATAATCTTTGCTACCATCTACAAGTGGTTCGCGTACAAATGATTCGTACTTAATATGCATAGCACGTAATTAGTAAGTTCTTTTTAATTATGAAGTGATGTTTCTGCCTGCGCATCCGCATTACCCCGTTATCTTATTTATTCATTCCACAAACCACTTAAATATGGTCGGTGTACATTACATCCTTCTTTTCATTCCCCGCTACTACCTCATCCGTGTTACGGATCTTAGCGAGATAATTCACGTTTGGCAGCGTGTGTAAATGCTCCAGTACGTAGAACGTACGCTCCATCTGCTCCTTACGGCGTATTTTGTAGATAGCGCTATCCGTATCCTTAACGTTACCGAAAGTGATAGCGTCTGTAGGACAAGCCTGCTGACAAGCTGTACGTGCCGCACCATCTCTCATTGGTTCGCCCATCTTCTTAGCGGAAAGCTTGGCATCCTGAAGACGCTGTACGCAGAAGCTGCACTTTTCCATTACACCACGGCTGCGCACTGTAACATCAGGGTTCAGCACCATGCGGGTAAGGTCATCATTCATATCATCCCTGCGATAATCTTCGTATTGGTTATCATCGAAGCAATCAGCACCGTTCCAGTCCATCCAGTTGAAGTGACGTACTTTATAAGGGCAGTTATTCGCGCAGTATTTAGTACCAATACAACGGTTATACGCCATCTGGTTGAGGCCTTCAGAACTGTGGTTGGTAGCAGATACCGGGCAAACATTCTCGCAAGGCGCGTTATCACAGTGCTGGCACAACATCGGTTGGAACACTGTCTGTATGCTATCAGATACGGCAGGGTCTCCGCTGAAGTAACGATCGATACGCAGCCAGTGCATTTCGTGTGACTTCATAACGTGTTCCTTACCTACTACTGATACGTTATTTTCTGCCATGCAACCTACCACGCACGCACCGCAACCGGTACAGCTGTTAAGATCTATGGACATACCCCATTTAATACCGGGGTTAGTATAGTTAGGATAAAGTGTACCATGTACGCGGTAGCCTTCTTCCGTGTTTGAGTCTACTATTGGCGTTGTAGCTTCCTTGCCTTCTTCGAGCCAAGGCTCTTTAGAGAACTCGGCTATTTCAGCACCACGCTCTTTCAACAGAACGTTAGGGTCTTTCCTGAATTCTTCAAGCGTATATTCATGTACTATCGGGCGTGCTTCATAGCTGTCATGTGTCTGCGTTAGTGCCAGATCATACATTAAGTCTGTCTTCTCAACAGTAGCAACAGCATGTCCTACAGTGTTACCATTGAATGACATGAACGGATAAACGTTCTTACCACCCTTTGTATCATCACTCGCAGCAGCACGGCCTACTTTAGCATCCCGGCCAAAACCGAGGGCTACAGCAACAACATCGTTGTGCATACCCGGCACTACCATGACAGGCAATGCAAGCTCTATACCGTTGGCCTTTATTTTTACAACTCTTCTCTTAGTATCTACTTCTGAAAAACCTGTAAGCTCAGCATTCAGCTTCTTGCCATGCTCAGGGGATACGCATGCGTAGTTGTCCCATGTGGCACGTGTGATAGGATCCGGCATTTCGAGCAGCCATGGATTATTACTCCATGCACCACCGTAACCGATAGCTACCTTCTGATAGACCATCACCTCAATAGCACCTGAACTTTTATCGGCCTGTATCTTAGCTATAGCGTCTGATACGTTGCCTGCGAATGACGCACCACCGTTCGGCATATCGCCGGCAGGTTCTATAACGCCATCCTGTAATGCTTTATCAAATGCGGCAGCACCACCCAGCTTTGTAGTCCAGTAATTTTTCCACATATCCGCGTAAGCAGTTGTGGCACCTGACCATATAAGCAGTGTATCCTGGAAAGAACGTGTTTTGAATATCGGAGCGATACCCGGCTGCATGAGGCTGAAATAGTTAGGTTTTGGTTCCGCATCACCCCAGCTTTCGAGGAAGTTGTGATCAGGAGCAACGAACTTACATTTCTGCGCTGTTTCATCCATACGATCCGCAAAAGAAACGCTTACCGCAACCTTAGCGAGGCCGTCAGCGAATTTTTTGCCATCGAAGTAATCATAAACAGGATTTACACCGTGCATGAATAATGAATTAACCTGACCCGCGTTCATAGCAGCTACGAGATCAACCATTTCTTTATCTATACCTTGCCTGTAATTACTTGTAGTGTTCCAGTTGATCGTGTTACCGTTAGCGCTTATCTTATCGTTGATAGCATTGATAACCGTTTGAACATTCACATCGTTGCTACCGCTTACTACGAGGCCATTCCCTTTCTTCAGGTCAGCCGCCGCCTTAGTAACCAGCTCATTAAGTGCAGGGCTGCTTAATGCAGGTGCAGCACCTGTGGCAACAGCGTTGTATAATGCAGCAGCTATCATACCCATCTCAGATGGCTTGCAGGTAGCACGCTGATCGGCAGCAGCACCTGTAATTGTATGATTTGATTCTACGTGGTAGTGTTTTGATAATTCCAGCTTCTTGGCATTGAGCTTGCGGCCTTTTGAATATCCTTTTGAGAATTCAACAGGCGACAGCCATGTACCGAGGAAATCAGCGCCAAGGCTTACAATCGTCTGCGCCTTATCGAAATGATAAGTAGGCAGCGTTTGCTTACCGTAAGATGCCATATTTGCCTGCAGCATACCTGAGTATGATATAGCATCGTACACAACGTGCTTTACATTCGGGTATTTAGCAAGGAACTGTGTGATAACTTCTTTTGTAGTAGGGCTCATGATAGAGCCTGTAAGCAGGTAGCCTGCACCTACAGCTATACCTTCCTTTACAGAGCGGTCGATAGCATCAAAGGTTGCTTCGTTAGCGCCTGCATAAGGATGACGGATACGTGCCTTATCGTACAGGTTCAAAACCGAAGCCTGTACACGTGCAGATGTACCACCCTTGGTAATAGAAGACATTTCATTACCTTCTATCTTTATAGGACGGCCATCGCGTGTTTTTATAACGATAGCGCAATAGTCGCCACCATCAACAAAAGTAGATGCGTAATAGTTAGGCACACCCGGCACAATATCCTCTGGCTTTATAGCATAAGGTATCGCTTTGCGCACAGGCATTTCGCAACTTGCTACAAGCGTAGCTGCAAGTGTGCTGAAACCTAAGAACTTCAAAAAGTCGCGGCGGGGCGTAGTAGCACCAAGTACTGAATCGCTCAGGTCGAACGGCAGTTCTTCCTTAAACTCATCCTGAGCACTCGCTTCGTACGCAGCAGGATTATTGTGCTGTTCCAGGCCCTTCCAATATTGTTTTTGACTCATATTGCAAATTCAAAATTCAATAAAACAGAAACTCTATATCTTCTTAATTAGTAATGGCATTTCTGACATTCCGTGCCGCCTATATCTTCAACCGTAACACCTGTACGCTTGCCGGATTTAAGCTCTTCGTGATATTTCTCGTAAATGCTGTAGTAGTTGTTGCTTGTGAACTGCACCTGTGTTTGACGGTGGCAGTTGATACACCAGCCCATTGATAAAGGAGCGAACTGGAATACCTCGGTCATATCCTGTATCTGGCCATGGCAGCGCTGACACTGTATCTGACCCACCTTTACGTGCTGTGAGTGATTGAAGTAAACGTGATCGGGCAGGTTGTGAATTTTAACCCACTGTATAGGAGTAGCCGCTATGCTGCCATCCGCATTGTGATTGTAAGATTTTGTTTCAGGATTCCAGCCGGCGTATTTGTAAAGCTTCTGTATTTCCTTGGTACCATCCACTTCGTTGCCTTCAGCATCAACCAACGGCACATCCTTACTGTAAGAGTTTATCTGCTTGTGGCAGTTCATACAGATGTTAGATGAAGGTATCATCGCCTGGCGGCTCTTTTCTGCGCCCGCGTGGCAATACAAACAACTTATCTGGTTTATACCCGCGTGTACTTTGTGCGAGTAGAAGATAGGCTGGCGTGGCTGGTAGTTTTGTTGGCGGCCTTCATTGATAGCTCCATTCACCAGCCAGTAACCTGCCATGATGAATATTATTATTGCCACTATTGCTATTACTATCTTATTACGGTAGAGCGGAATTTCTTTTTCGTTAACGATACCTTCTTTATCGTTAGCAGTGCGGCGCAGGCCCTGGTTAGCGCGCCACAGTATCAATGCAAGTACCAGTAATGATAAAGTGATGACTGTATATAACCAGCCATTGCTGTCTGTAGATGTAGTTGCTTCACCGCCTGGTGTAGTTGTAGTGCCACCCGGTGCTGCAGGCGCTTTATAATTATCTACATAGCTGAGTATCGCATCGATCTCTTCGTGTGAAAGATTTGGGAAAGAGGTCATCTGCGTCTTGCCAAACTTATTGTAGATATCATTAGCGGTCTTGTCGCCGCTTTTTATAACTGCAGATGAGTTATGCACCCAGTTATAACCCCAATCCTTGCTTGGGAACGATTTATCGATGTTCTGCAAAGCAGGGCCTGTCGCATCCTTTAAGGGATTGTGGCAGGTAGCACAGTTCGCCTGGAACAATGCTTTACCATCCGGCGCAGCAAAAGCTGAAATATTGCATAGAAGCAGAAGAAAAATACATGCAAGTACACTCTTAGTGTAACTGCGGGACAATGGCTTTAATGATTCTGGCACAGGAATAAATTTGAAAATTAACTTTCCATTATATAAAAGCGTGGGCAAAACTACACAACAATCACGAAAATTTATACACATTTTTAGAAAAATGTTTTTCAATACTGGCGCGGGTTTCAGGGCTATTTTTATTATAAATTATTTTGTAATGTCATTTTTTTGTCACGCAAAAAGGGTCTTTTCTTACAAATCAGTGACGTTAAGGGGTCACTTAACAGGGGAGAAACAGCCGTGTAGTACCCAAAAATCGACCTGATTTTTCCCTATTCTGATACATCTTCTCCCGAAGATGAAAGCAAAACCCTGGAATTAACCTCAATTTCGCTCCGCACAGGATCTTTTAAGCTTACCCAATACTATATAGAGCCCGTACGTCCGCCATCTACCGGTATCGACGTGCCATTTACATAAGCTGCAGCTGGGCTCGACAGGAAGGCCACGACCGCGGCTATCTCTTCTGGCTTGCCGAAGCGGCGTGCGGGTATTTCTTCCATCATTTCATGCTCTACGGTACTTCTATCTTTGCTGGTCTTGGCTGATTTGTTCGTGAGTATTGTATCGAGGCGCTCTGTAGCGGTGGCGCCGGGGAGTACGTTATTGACCGTAATACCAAATTGCCCTACCTCATTGGCCATTGTTTTGGCCCACGATGCTACCGCGCCACGTATGGTATTTGATACACCGAGGTCCTTTAACGGGATCTTTACCGATGTGGAGATGATATTGACTATACGACCAAACCCGGCAACCTTCATGCCCGGCAATACGAGCGTGGTAATGATATGATTACACAACAGATGCTGCTGAAAGGCGCTAATGAACGACTCAGGTTTTGCATCTACAACAGGGCCACCCGCGGGGCCGCCACTATTATTGATGAGTATGTGCACTGTATTATTTTTTACAAACGCGCTTACCACTTCCTGCACCTGATCGGGGTACTGGTAATCTGCTACGAGATAGGCGTGCTTCTGCCCCTTCGAGGTATCGAGTGTAGTAACAGCGTGCTTTAATTTTTCTTCATTGCGCGATATAAGCACGCATGTGGCGCCCATAGATGCCAATGCCTGTGCTGATGCAAGGCCGATGCCCTGTGTGCTGCCGCCTACAAGCGCGGTCTTATTTGTAAGATCGAGTGATAACATAGTCTGTAAGTATGCGGCAAAAGTAGACGAAAGAAAGGAAACCTGCTATTAGTAGCAGATAGTCGTTGATGACAATTACTACTGTATTCTGAAGGTAACAGGCGTTGTAAACCTGACGGCAACAGCCTTTCCGTTCTGTTTCCCGGGCTTCCATTTTGGCATGTTACATATCACACGCTTCGCTTCTTCGTCACAGCCATCGCCAATGCCTCTTACCACTTTGCAATCTGAGATAGAACCATCCTCATTTACAATAAACTGTATATACACCCGCCCCATTGTGCCGTGTGCTTTGGCGCTATCAGGATAGTGCATATTCTTTTCTATGTAGACAATCAGGTCATAAGGCGCAGCAGGCATCTGCTCTACGTACATAAAGACGGGGCGCTCCTGTCTCGATGTCTCTGTACTATTAGTCTGCGCAAATCCACCCACCGAAAGCAGCAAGCTAATTATCAGTAGTAGATGTCTCATTTGGGCGCGTTATTACTTAATTTAAAATTGATCGGTAAATTGAAGTAAACGTTTACAGGCTTGCCATCACTTAAACCAGGGGACCATGGCGGCATATTTTTTACAACCCGGAGTGCCTCTGAGTCTATGTCGGGACTAACGCTTTTTACAACAACACAATTCCCTATTGCGCCTGTTTCCGTAATTACAAACTTTACTATTACTTTTCCCTGCACATTCTGTTTGCGTGCCGATTCAGGATAATGCAAATTGGCATCTAAATATTCGTTCATACTATATTTAGCTTTGGGCATCTGCTCAACAAACTTATAAATCTTTGGTGTATCTACTACACTATCCTGTGCTTGTACAGCAAATGAAAAACTCAATAGAATAACTAATAGGGCATATTTCATAAGAATAATTTGCGGCGAAAATAGTGTATATCAGGCATACACGACAGCACAAAAAAGACCGCCTCGTAATGAGGCGGTCTTTCAGTTTTCAAAAGGGAAATATCTTAGTTTGTTTTAAGCACTTTAAGATTGTGCGGCGCTTGTCCTTGCTCTGCAACACGTACACTGTACAAACCGGTAGGCAATGTGCTGATGTCTATATTGAGGTCGTAGCTACCTACACCAAATTCATAAGAGTTTGTCACTCGGCCATTCATATCTATCACATCAACCGCTACCGTGCTGGTAGCTACTGCAGGCAACACAATATGCGTATTGCTGATAGCCGGGTTTGGATATACAAGCAGGTCGTTGGTAGTAGTATTAACAACATTCTGTACAGCTGTAGTTACAGGCTGTTTACTTATGGTCATATCTTTTGCGGGGATACCTTCACCTATAGTACCTGTTTTTGTAGGTGTAGACGCGGTGCCTTTGTGATAGCCAGCAAGTACATCGGTCATATCATATACCTGTGCATAGTTATTCAGATAGCTGCTATCGCCCCAGTAATTAGAAGCCATAAAGCCAAGGTTAGCAGAAGTGGCCTGATCATACATCATATCCATGTAAGAATTGTTGTACAACAATGAATGTGCACTAAGATCCAATACTGTACTGAGGTCCAAACCTGAACTATAATAACCATTAGTGCCGTCGCCATAGCCGGTGGCACCATCAGAATTATCGAATGTAAGCATGATACCGAGGTTAGCATCAAAGCCGAACATCTGTGTGCTTGAATCTCCTTCATAACCTGTATAAGCTATTGAAGTGATGCTGGCAGCAGTACCGAAATGCGTATCGCCTGTAGCGTAACCCATTGAAGCATCTACACTAGCAATAGCGCCTGTAGCAGCATTCAATTGTACATTTGTGCTGCCGTTATTGCCTATTACGCGTATACGATTTGAAGCGTTTGAGATGAAACGGAAACCAACATTAAGGCGGTTACCCGAACCATCATCATTACCAAGATCAAGCGCGTTTGCAGAACTGTTCACCGCTGTTACATTACCTGTTGCAGTATCGATAGTATATAACTGATAGTTGTGTGCCGATGAGTTGTAGCCAAGACCATATAACATGCCATTGAATCCATAATCGATCGCTACCATTGCCTGACCAGATGTCATACCAGTTAGCGTTCTTACCCTGTTGATATTATCCGGATGCTCAGAATTGAAGAATACAAGATTGCGCAGATTTAATGTAAGCGCAGTCATTGTTTGCCCTGTAGTATAAGTAGTATTATTACGATCTTGTTCGAAAGCTATATCGCGGATGGCTACAGAGCCATCGCCTATTGCACCCAGGTCTGTCATAATACCTGAACCAATGCCATTCATATCATAGCTATACAGGTGTGTACCTAATAAAGTACTGCCTGTAAGATAAACTGTGTTATGGTGGGTAGCACTATCGTACCATGAATCCATACCATACTCAGTGCCTGTAAGTAATAATCCGGTACCAATGCCAATAGAGTGCATGTTATCAGAGGCATTATTAAAACCATTGCTATAGTTTCCTGCATCAAACGTCAGCAACACATTGTTGGTCATATCATAAGCAACTTCCTGTGTGGCATCTGATCCATAAAAGTTATTGAGATACGCAGTACCACCTATAACTGCAGATACACCCGCGTGTGCATCGCCCGACGCATAAGACAACGAGCCGGTGCCGGTAGACAAGATAGCGCCATTATTTGCGTTCATCATATAGCTGTTACCATTACGGCCTATGATGCGTATCTGGTTATCGACCGTCGATACGAAATCGAAGCTTGCACTGTTTGTGCTGCCAAGATCCATTGATGAGGCAGAACCTACAGCATTAGCTGTATAAGTAGTGCCAGAATGTGTGATGGTATATAACTGCACTTGTGATGTAGTGTTGTTATACCCAAGTGCATACAACTGCCCGTTGCTTGAACGTGAATCGAGTGCTATCAATGTCTGCCCGGTAGCAACACCAGAGATGGAGTAAGGTCCGCTTGCTGTGGATGGAGCACTGGCGCTTGCCATTGTCATGATGGAATTAGATGTAGTAAGTCCATACATAGTGGACTGTGCGTTTGAAGACATAAACGCTCCTAATAACATTGCCGTAAATGCTCCTTTAAGTAGATTGTGTTTCATAGTTTTTAAATTTATTCGGGAGATTTTTTATTTCCTGCATCACTAAAAAAACAACTGTGCCATGTGTGTTTATGTTTTGTGAAAACTGAATACTGGCTGAATAGAACAACATAATAAATTGTTTTACAACGATTAATCAGTCTCATGCGATCATATATTATTGGCATTATAAAATACATAATAAATATTAACGCATATATTATTACACAAATGTTTATGATTTTTGCCCATGTTTGTACACACTTCATGATTTAAATAATAGCCTACCTTCACAAAAAAATCAAACACATGAAAAAGGCATCACTGATATTGCTGGCCATCTTGTTTTCGGCTTCAGCGGTATTTGCACAAGACGGCAAAGAAATGAAACAGCGCAAAAGCGCACACGACACTGTTAAAAGCGCTAATGTAACCGTAACATACGGCCGGCCGGCAAAGAAAGGCCGCTCTATATTTGGCGGATTAGTGCCTTATGGCGAAGTATGGCGTACAGGTGCTGACGAAGCAACAGAAATAACGTTTAAGAAAGATGGTATGTTTGGCGGTAAGGAAGTAAAGGCGGGCACTTATACCCTGTTCACTATTCCTGAAGAAGGCAAGTGGACCATTATACTGAACAGCCAATTGAAGCAGTGGGGCTCATTTGGGTACGACAAAATAAAGGATAAGGATGTATTGCATGTAGATGCAACTGCGACACACGGTGGGAAAGCAGTTGAAAACTTTACTATAGAAGTTAAAAAGACCGATTTAATAATGGAGTGGGACCAGACAAGCGTATCTGTACCTATGAAGTTTTAATCCAACTTTTATTTTCATAAAAAGAGCGAGGCGTCCCATAGATGCCTCGCTCTTTTTATACGCTGTACATGCTACTTTGCCAAAATAATAGGCATGCTCATTTCTTTTCCATCACGCTTTATAGTAACGGTGGTCTTATCGCCGGGAGCGAATTTGCTAAGTGCTTCCATATAGCTCTGCATGCTTTTCACTTCGTGCGGGCCTAGTTTTATGATTATATCTCCCTGCTTTATACCGGCTCGTATAGCAGGCCTGTTCTCACTTACACCATCTACACGCACGCCACCATCCTGGTAAGCGTAGTCGGGCATGATGCCGAGCGTAACTTTAAAGTTCACGCGGCTGTTGGCATTTGAGCGGGTATGAATATAGGCAGGTTTTTTGTTCACCTTGTCCATTTTGGTGACCACATTGTATACATAGTGCATCACCTCTGTCTCGCCCATATAGTTTATCTTATCGGCATCATCGCTTGGCTTATGATAATCTGAATGAGTGCCTGTAAAGAAGAATAAAACAGGTATGCCTACATTGTAAAAACTGGTATGGTCGCTGGGGCCTATACCTGCACTATCAATTACCAGGTTGAACTTGCCCTGCATGGCCACCACATCGGCCCACGCAGGCGACGTACCTACCCCGCCAAGCGTAAGTGAATGTGTACTGTCATTCAGACGGCCTACCATGTCCATGTTTATCATATAAGCCACATGTGCGCTATCTATTTTCTGGTCTTTTACAAAATTCTTAGAGCCCAGCAGACCCAGCTCTTCACCTGAGAAATTGATAAAGAGGTAGTTGTAATTGCTTAACCCTTTCTTTTTTATCCAGCCTGCTATCTCTAACAAAGCTGCGGTGCCGCTGGCATTATCATCGGCGCCATTATGTATGGGTTTGTCGGCACCGGCATATAGGCTGCTGCCATCCTCGCCACGGCCAAGATGGTCGTAATGCGCACCTATAATTACGGTATAAGGCGCTTTGTTATCGATATACGCGGCAATATTGGTACCCGTACGGTCAGCCTTTTCTATGGTAATATTGAGCTCAACCGGAAGCCCGCCTTTATGATCCCGGATGTATGTTTCGTAAGTATCATTCTGCTTTATAAACTTGTTGTAGGCTTCAAAACGCATAAAAGCCACCGGCACATTAACCTGTTCGTACTCAGATTGCCGGTTAAAATCGGGTGCCCATTTACTACCAAAACCATCGTAGAATAATACACCCGTTGCACCCTGCGTCATAGCCTCCTTACTGCGCTCATACATCACCTTCTCACAATCAAAGTGCGGATCATCGGCTTCATCCTGATCATTGTACAAATTTATCATCCAGATATTCCCCTGTTCCATTACATCAGGCAGTATCTCGCTATAAGCTCGTTTGCTGCTGCTAAACGGGAGGGGGAACGCGTCCTCATTCATCCGCATCACATTGTCGCCTATACGTATCTGCGTGGCTCCGCCTATCTGTTTACCATAGACAAAATGAAACGGATATCTGTATTGCCCCTTATAGGGCTCCACTCCTTCTTCGGTATACCGCTTTATGATATAGTCTCCCGCTTTGCGCTCACCCTCGGAGCCTGTGCGACGGCCTTCCAGCTCATCACTTGCGAGATAGGTTATCTCTTCCTGAAGCTGTTTCGCAACCTTTCGGTCGGCCTTGGTCTGCGCCAGCATTTGCGTAGCAGCCAATAGCAATACAGTGAAAAAGACATGTGTATATATGCGGTAAGACATACTATTTGATTATAAGACAAATGTACATTGCGTAAACTGTAGTTTTTTTATGCAATGCGATATTGTTCAAAACTTTTTATTGGGCACATAAAAAAACCGCTCCAATGGGTGGAGCGGGCAATTGTGAATTCAAAATGACTTTATGCTGAGTGGCGTAACTGGCCTTCTTCTGACACTATAAGCAGATTTACCGCATCATCAGGTACCGCTTCTTCCGCGTTTGTAGGCATTACTATTTCAGTATCTGTGATATCCTTCAGTTGTGGTAACTGCGCAGGGCTGTTGATGCCCAGGTAATCCATAAAATTCTTTGAGGTAGTATAGATAAGTGGCTTGCCTACCATTTCTTCATTACGGCCTGATATTACGATCAGTTCCTTTTCCAGTAACTTCTGTATGCTATAATCGGCGCTTACACCGCGTATATATTCCACTTCGCTCTTGGTGATCGGCTGCTTGTAAGCGATGATAGCCAGTGTTTCCATTGCCGCTGTCGACAATTTCTTTATGTGCTTATCACCGTTTATCTGTAATACTGTTTTATGATACTCCTTCTTGGTAAGGAACTGGTAGCCGCCGCCTATCTCCTTCAATTCAAAAGGATAATATTCAGCCTGATATTTTTCACGGATGGCTTCTACACATGTGGCTATACGGTCGAGCTCTATTGGTAGCTCTACTGCCTGGCCTATAATTTCGGTCATTTCTATCTGTGTCAGCGGGCGCTCACTTGCAAAAATGAGGGCTTCAACGTGCGGCATTAATTGTTCGATATCCATACTGCTGTCATTTACTATTCACATCGAAAGTAGTGCACCTGTGTTAGTTGAAAGAATAAAGTAACTCACAGTTGTGAATAACTAAATAGCCTTTACCGGTGCGGGTTACAGGCAGTGCAAAGGTACATCCGGCAAGTGCCTCAATGTTCTATTATCGGCACCACTTGCATATTTTATGATTATGTTGTGTTTCATGAAATATAATAAAATTGAAGTTTGAGGCGTTATTTCATCTCAAACACACTACTGTATGAAACTAATAGCCTTTTTACTTGCATGCCTCAGCAGCACATCTGCAATTGCACAAGGCACTGTAAAGCTGCACGGTACTATACAAAATCCCATCGGTGATAGTGTTAAGGTTAAGTATTCAGACCTCAATATTGATTATACTCCGCTGACGTTTGGTACCAAGGTAGCCAAAGACGGTAGTTTTTCGCTGGAATTTCCCATAACAAAAGGATACGATTATACCACACTACGTTTAGAACATGGCGACCAGGAAACAGATATAATAGCCACTACAGGTGCCGACCTTACACTAAATCTCGACGCTAAGAATTTTGACAGCAGCATCAGTTATGAAGGTAAGGGAGCCGAAGTAGCGAACTTCACCGCAAAACATTTACTTGCATTTGGAGGGCTTAACAGCCGGATAAAATATGTACAACCGCTTTATAAAAAAGATATAGCGGATTTTGAGGCCGGTTATAAAAAACTTGAAGATAAAGAAGCCGATTTTATGAAGGCAAACGGAGCAGAACTACCACCCGCCTTCATCACTTACTGGGATGCACATCTTAAATACGCGAAGTACAATGACATGCTCAAGTACTATTACTTCCACAAAATGGTGTTGACAGGCAGTTTTACCATAACAACAGTCAAGTCGGATTTTGCTATTGTAGCTGATGTACCGGAAGAGTTTAATGACAAAGACCTCGTACTAGATGACTATCAGCAATACGTAGACGCGATATTTTATACCAAAATGAAATGGAGCCTGGACTCCGTAGCTGAACCAAAAACACAAAACGGGATAGATAGTTTTATAGCAACAATTGCATATGAAAAGCTGCCACCGGCTACGGCAGAATTTTACTTTGCGTACCATCTTAGCAGATACTGCAAACAATATACGGTAGCTGATTGTGAACGGAATCTGTCTGATTTTAAAGCGCATTTCCCCGATAGCAAGTATACTCCGATACTGGAACAGAAGATAGCTTTTAAGAAGTCTGTAAGTAAAGGAATGCCGGCATTTGATTTTGATATACAAACGCCGGAAGGAAAACAAATGAAATTATCGGACCTGAAAGGCAAGGTTGTCTATCTCGACTTTTGGGCAAGCTGGTGTGGCCCATGCCGGGCTGAATTTCCACATGCAAAAGAAGTACACGACCATTTTAAAGACAGAGATGTAGCGTTCGTTTACGTATCCATAGATGATGACCTGGATAGCTGGAAGAAGGCTATAGAAAAGCTTGGTATAGAAGGTATCCAGGTTTCAAGCCCAGGTAACTGGACATCGAAAGTGGGTATGCTTTATGGCGTAAAGAGTGTGCCTTCTTATTTCTTAATAGACAAAAACGGCAACTTTGCGATAGATGATGCTCCACGCCCAAGCGACACCAAAAACCTTACCGCCCAGATTGAAAATTTGTTAAAATGAGTTAATTCATATTTACTTAACCTGTGCGTAATATTGGCATTATACAATAATCTTCTTTTTGTATAACCAAAAACCTTAGGGGCGCACAGAATGGCAAAGAGAGAGGTGGACATTGTAGTTTTGTCGGACATACATTTAGGAACATACGGCTGCCAGGCCAAAGAATTACTCCAATACCTTAAGAGCATAAAGCCCAAAACGGTAGTACTTAACGGCGACATAATTGATGTATGGCAGTTCAGTAAACGCTACTGGCCTTCTACACACATGATGGTGGTAAAGCACCTGATAGGGTTGATAGCAAAGGATGTACCGGTATACTTCATACCCGGTAATCATGATGAGATGATGCGTAAATTCAAGGGGTTTAACCTTGGCTCGCTTAAAATAATCAACAAACTCTCTCTAAAGATAGACGGCGCCAAAGTATGGATATTCCATGGTGATGTATTTGACGTGGTGATGCAGCATAGTAAATGGCTGGCAAAGCTGGGGGCTATAGGTTATGATACACTGATACTCATCAACAGCTTTGTAAATTTCATCTCGCAGAAACTGGGCAGGGGTAAATTGTCGTTTTCGAAGAAAATAAAGAACAGTGTAAAAGGCGCAGTAAAATTCATCAACAAATTTGAAGATACCGTTTGCGAAATAGCCGCTGAAAATAATTATGACTATGTGATCTGCGGACACATTCATCATCCGGAAATAAAGGAGATGAATACTAAGAACGGCACAGTTACTTACATGAACTCCGGCGACTGGATAGAGAATCTTACATCGCTTGAATATAACGATGGTAAGTGGCGTGTATACAGTTACGCAGAAGACCTTGTAGCGCAGTCGATAGACATCAATAAGAAAAAAGGTGAGAAGGAAAGCGCGAAAGCATTGATGGCAAGCCTGATGCAGGAACTGAATATGCGCCCGAATTTTCCGGGTTCACTAGATAATATGCAAGACTCTATTGAAGCTGCATGAACAGCATAGTTTCACAAAGTAATACACCCAACGTATAACATGAAAATACTGTTCGCAATACAAGGTACCGGTAATGGCCACCTGAGCCGTGCAAGGGATGTATATCCTGAGCTTGTGAAATATGGTGATGTAGATGTGTTGATAAGCGGTATACAGGCCGATGTAAAAGTACCCTTCCCCGTTAAATACCAGATGTATGGCATGAGCTTTATCTTCGGCAAGCGCGGTGGTGTGGATATATGGGATACAACAAAAAAACTGAAGCTCTTTAAATTGATGAAGGATATACGTTCGTTCCCCGTAACGGACTATGACCTTGTTATAAATGATTTCGAGCCCGTAAGCGCATGGGCGTGCAAGCGGCACAAAATACCTTGCATATCTGTAAGCCACCAGGCTGCAGTGCTGCATGAACTGGCGCCTAAACCACGCGAGAACGATCTTTTCGGCAAGCTGATACTAAAGCATTATGCGCCTACCACAGCGGCTTACGGATTTCATTTTAAATCTTACGGCAAAAATATTTTCACACCGGTTATACGGAACGAGATACGCGCATTAACACCTACCGATGAAGGACACTACACCGTATACCTGCCGGCTTATGATGATGAGACGATCGTAAATAACTTATCGGTTTTTCCTGAAGTAAAGTGGGAAGTATTTTCTAAACATAACAAGCAACCTTTTACTAAGGGCAGCATATCCGTATCACCAATCAATAATGAGGCGTTCATAAAAAGTATGGCATCGAGCACCGGTGTACTGTGCGGGGCTGGCTTCGAAGGCCCGGCAGAGGCTATGTACCTGGGAAAGAAAGTATTGGTAATACCGATGCAGAAACAGTACGAACAGCAATGTAATGCAGCCGGCGCTGCCACGATGGGGGCTACGGTCATAAAACATCTTGATAAGAATTACCACAGCACCATAAAATGGTGGCTTACAGATAATACCTCCTCGCACGTTAATTACCCCGATATAACCGCCAACATTATTGAACAATTAATACGCGAACATGTACCGGAAAACAAAATTGGAAAACAAAAAAGTGTGGCCACAGATAGTTAGCCACACCTTTGAGATCATTGCATTTGCTACGGAACTGATACGGGCTATTTACCTGTAAACTCCGGCTTCCTTTTTTCAAGGAATGCCTGCACCCCTTCCCTGAAATCGTGGCTCTGCCCCGCTTGTATCTGTACCTCTTTTTCCATCTGCAACTGCTCTTCAAGACTGTTGCCAAAGGTTTTATTCAGTAAGCGCTTTGTTAACCCAATACCCTTTGTAGGCATCTGTGCCAGTTGCTGCGCCATCTTCCTGCTTTCCATTTCAAACACATCATCGGCATAGCTTTTATATATCATGCCCATGGTTACGGCATCAGCGGCCATTACTTTTTCGCCTGTCATCATTAGTGCGGCTGCACGCTGCATACCTACCAGGCGTGGCAGAAAATATGTGCCCCCGCTATCCGGTATCAAAGCTATTTTACTAAATGCCTGTATAAAAGATGCGCTGTCGGCTGCCAGTACAATATCACATGCCAGCGCTATATTGGCACCCGCTCCTGCCGCTACGCCGTTCACTGCAGCTATTACCGGCTTTTCAACATTCCTGATACGGGTGATGGTAGCGTTATAATGCTCCCGCACCATTTTCTCAAAGTCTTCGGGACTCGGGTTCATTGCTTCTGATAAGTCCTGACCTGAACAAAATCCTTTGCCTGCACCTGTAATATAGATGCAACGCACTGTCTCATCACTTGCACAGTCATCAAGATATCCCTGTAATGCGAGTGCCATGTCGCGATTATAGCTGTTGTATTTCTCCGGCCTGTTGAGAGTTATATAACCTACGCCGTTTTCTTTGTTTAGGAGAACTGTCTGCATTATTATCGTTTAGCTTTATTTCTTTTTTGCCACCGCTTTTTTAACGGCCACTTTTTTTGTTACCGCTTTTTTAGCAGGTGCTTTCTTAGCAGCCACCTTCTTTGCGGGCGCACTTTTTTTAGCCGCCGCTTTCTTTGGGGCTGATACCTTTTTTGCACTCTTTGTAGCAGTTTTTGCCATAGGCTCCAGGTATGCTTTTAATGGAAACAAGTACATCTTTTCCCAGCCACTTTCTATATGGTCTACCTCGCTTTTGGGTACTGCGTAATGATACAGCGAAACTATCGTTTCATCTCCAGCTTTTTCAAATTTCCAGTCGGTAACCGAGTGATGCCCGTTTGGAAAATCAATTGCATTCCACGATTGTATGATACGCTTACCCGGCTGTAATAAAAGATTGTATCCATGATGATGACCGTTGCACTGCACAAAATGGCCACCTGCTTTATCGCTATTATCAGCCTTCATGCCAGTTATCTTTTCGTGGCTTTCATTGACCATCAGCGCATTATAAACATCCATCGGAGTCGCCTTTATCCTTATTTTATATTTAAGGTTCTTTGTTTTCATACATTACCGTTTTATTAAAGATACTATGTAAATCTATGACTGTATAGTCCCTATAAATAATTAACATGGTCCGGCAAATGCCACGAATCATTGCTTTAGTATAAAAAAAGTAAATTTGCATGTGCAACAAGCAATAGTAGATAAATCATCCTTACTAAAAGAGCTGACCAAAAACAGCCTTAAGATACGGTCGTATGGCGTGGTATCTCTTGGTCTGTTTGGCTCTTTCAGGCATGACTGTGCCCGTCCGGAGAGCGATGTTGATCTGTTAGTGGATTTTGATAAAGGCAAAAAGACCTATGACAATTTCATGGATCTGTCTTTTTATCTTGAAGAACTTTTAGGTCGCGAGGTAGAGCTTGTTACTTCCTACTCCCTTAGTAAGTTCATTGGCCCACACATTTTAAATCAGGTAGAACATGTTCATATCTGACCTGGAATTATTAAGACATATTCAGGAAGAAGTGGATTTTGTTTTAACCGCGACCAACGGTAAGAATGAAGAGGGTGTAATAAACGACCCTATACTTTGCAGGGCGGTGGTCAGAAGTCTAGAAATAATTGGAGAGGCCACTAAAAAGATCCATCCCGATTTTAAATCCATGCATCCATACGTTGAATGGAAAAAGATAGCAGGTACAAGAGACAAACTTATCCACGAATATTTTGGTGTAGATTATGATATTGTTTGGGATATTATTGTCAGTAAATTACCTGACTTGAAATATTACGTTGATGGTATTCTGAATGAAAAGAATAAATAAGCTTTTGACTTTTACTTTTTAATTTTGACCTATGTCTCAGCAATTCTCTACAGATAAAGCACCAAAGCCTGTTGGCTTATATCCTCATGCAAAGCGCGTGGGTAACTTATTATTTCTTTCGGGTGTAGGCCCTCGTAAGGCAGGCAGTGATGAGATACCCGGTTTGCAGGTGGATAAACACGGCAATCATTTCGAATTTGATTTTGCAGAGCAGTGTAAAAGTGTCTTTGATAACGTGCGCACTATTCTTGAGGAGAGCGGCAGCAGCTGGAATAATCTTGTTGATGTTACCGTTTTCCTTGTAGACATGAAGCGCGATTTCCAAACCTATAACAAAATATACGCCGAATACTTTAAGGACAATCAGCCATGCCGCACTACGGTAGGCATTGATTCCCTACCTACAGCCATAGCTATAGAGTTAAAGTGTATTGCTACGATTGACTAAGTATATTATAACGCTATAAAAAAATGGCTGCCAAGAGGCAGCCATTTTGTATTTCATTCGCTTTATTAAAGCTTTATAAGGTCTTCTGTTTTGGCATCGTAAAAATGATACTGTGTCAACGGTGCGCTATTCTCAGCTACTACTGATAATTTTATCTTATTCTGCTTAGCCCACTTCTTTACTATAGATGGCTTAAAGAAACTACCCTTTGTAAGATAACCTTCCAGTATAGGATGTACATGTAATGCCAGTTCTGTATGTCCCTGGTTCACAATGTACTTCAGGTCTTTTTCTATGTCATCTACCAGCAACATGGATGGGCCTATCTTACCTGTTCCTTTGCAGGTAGGGCACTCTTCTGTAATAGAAATGTTTATTTCAGGGCGCAGGCGCTGGCGCGTTATCTGCATCAGCCCGAATTTAGATATCGGTAGGATGGTGTGGCGTGCGCGGTCGAGCGTCATCAGTCCCTCCATCGCTTCAAATATCTGTTTCTTGTTCTCAGGCAGCTTCATATCTATGAAGTCGATGATAACGATACCGCCCAGGTCGCGCAGGCGCATTTGCCTTGCAACTTCAGCTACCGCTTCAAGATTAGTGGCCATAGCATTCTGCTCCTGTCCCACATCACCGCTGCGGGTGCCGCTGTTCACATCTATTACGTGCAGCGCCTCTGTATGCTCTATAATAAGGTATGCCCCGCTCGATAGGTTCACCGTTTTCCCAAAAGAGGCCTTCACCTGCTTGGTAATGCCAAACGTATCAAATATAGGCTGTGCGTTATTATGAAAGCTTACTATCTCCTCCTGCTGCGGCGCTATGCGCGCTATATAGTCTTTGGTCTCGCCAAGTATCTTTTTGTCATTCACCACTACACGTTGAAAACTGTCACTCAATAGATCACGAAGTATAGACGTGGTCTTATCCTGCTCACTCAATATCATCTGCGGCGCCTTTGCCCCTTTCAGGTTGTGCTGCATCGTTTTCCACATCTCTACAAGGTCCAGTATATCTGTATGTAGCTCCGCAGTGCTTTTACCTTCTGCAGCGGTACGTACTATGATACCAAAATTCTTAGGCTTAATACTTTCCACGATACGCTGCAATCGCTTGCGCTCATCGGCAGAATGTATCTTCCTTGATATAGCTACAACATCCGTAAACGGAGTAAGCACCACAAAGCGGCCGGGTATGGATATCTCACAGCTGAGGCGCGGGCCTTTTGATGATATAGGCTCCTTTAATATCTGTACAAGTATCTCCGGCTTGCCGTTAAATACTTCCGTTATCTTCCCTGATTTTAATATTTCCGGCTCGTTCTTGAATTTGCCGAAATCATCACCCCAGGTAGTATTGCCTTCTATAGATTGTTTAGTAAATTTTACCAGTGAGCGGAGGTACGGGCTAAGGTCTGTATAATGTAAAAAGGCATCCTTCTCATATCCTACATCCACAAAGGCCGCATTAAGTCCGGGCATTAGTTTTTTGACCTTGCCAAGGTGAAGGTCACCTACAGCAAATTGGTCTTGCCCGCGTTCATAGTGAAGTTCTACCAGCTTCTTATCTTCCAATAAGGCTATCTCCACACCTTCACCAGACGCGTTAATAATAAGTTCCTTGTTCATGGACCGTCATTTAGTGCCCCTACTGTGCACGCCCTGCTAATAGCTGATGGGCCGGGTAGGTTATAAATAATTAATCCCACATCCTTTCACCAATGCACGAATGCACGGGCTAAAGGATGTGAGGATTGTTGCAGCAGCGTAAGGGCAGGTATCAAATAGACCTACTTCTTACTCTTCTTATGACGGTTCTTTCTTAGACGCTTCTTACGTTTGTGCGTCGCTATTTTATGTCTCTTCCTTTTTTTACCACAAGGCATAATAAGTAATTTTTAAATTTATTTAAATGAATTTATGTACTGATCAACGTCCCTGCTAAACTCCGGCTTATTTACTAAGCGTTTGCACTTTTCAAGCAGATCAATTGCTTTTTGCTTTTCTCCTTTACCCTTATATGCCTCAGCCATAAAATACATGGCTTCAGTATTATTAGGTTCAATCTTCAATACTTTTTCGAAACGGTCGATAGCTTTATCATACTGTCCCGATTGGACAGACATTTTTCCTAACAAAAGATTTGCAGGTATGTCATCCGGTTTGTCGCGGGTGATGGCAAGTAACATTTGCACACCGCGCATTGGTTCATTGGTCCCCTCTATATATCCTGTAGCCAGCCCCAGCTTTATGTCTTCGCTGTTAGTATCTAACGCTAACGATTGTTGAAAACAGCTTATCGCTTCCTCCGCTTCCCACATCTGAACAGGCCTTGAATCAGCATCCTGCATCAGCTGCAAAAAGAATTGGCCTGCAAAAGTGAGCTTTTTTTCCGAATTTTCCAACTTCGCCGCTTTTGCACTATAATATGCCGCTACCGGCAACTGTTTATTTTTCTCCCATACCTGGGCAAGCTGTATAAAAACAGCAGCCATCTGTGACGAATCACGGATGGCTGCAAGTTTATTTTCGATGGCTGCTATTTCATCAGCAGCCGTTTTCGGGAGCTGCTTACGCGATGAAATTATTATAGAGTCAAAAGAGGCGGCTCTCATGGTGTTAGGGCCCTGGGCTCCTGCTGCGTCATTATGTTGTTGCTTGGTAGCAACTCCATCTTTGGCAGGAGGTACGGTATTGCCTCCCAGATATAAAAGTGCTGTTAGTGCTATTGCTGCTGCAAGTGTAATGTAGTGTACCGGGCGCAAGTGCTAAAATTTGTGCGCAAAGGTAGTAAAATCACGCTTGGTCTATGTTTATTCTTGCTCTACAAGGTCAGTATGCTCTACCAACTCATGCTTGGATTCCTTTACAGCCTGTACAAATTCCTTTGCAGGTTTAAAGGCAGGAATAAAATGCTCAGGTATCTCTACCGCTACATTCTTCTTTATATTACGACCTATCTTAGCCGCACGTTTCTTAAGTATAAAGCTTCCAAAACCACGTACAAACACCGGCTCACCCTCTACTAAAGAAACTTTTACTTCTTTAAAGAACGCTTCCAGCGCCACAAGGATGTCTACCTTAGGTATTCCTGTCTTTTCAGCAATGCTGCTTACTACATCTGCTTTTCTCATAATACTTAATTGTTTAAGTCAATAATTAGGAGTGGTGAAAAAAAGCAACGCCAATACATCACCGCCTCCATTAAACCAACAATTAGACCAAACTATTATGCATAAATAAAAAAACGACGATGTAGACATTTTGTATCGTTATTTCGATATCCATCGACAGACTAAAACCCTTACCTATCAACATACAGAGAATTATAAATAATATATATTTTGCGCTATTTTTTCAGAAAATACATTTATGTTAATTGGAACAATGTATAAAAGGAAGACAATGTGCGGAATATATTGTGGTAATTTTTCCCCACTTTAATAATTAATGAGATATAAAATGTGGAAATTATTATACATAATTCCCCATATTGTTGAAAATTGAAAGTTAATTAATAAACAAAAAATGGCCCCACATCTACTACTTTTGCAGTCAAATAAGCAAACGTGGATAATAGCCGCAAAAAGAAGTGGGTAGCATACTGGCTCATTACCGGTGTGGTAATGATAATCATACAGACCTTACTCGGTGGTGTTACGCGTCTTACAGGCTCCGGACTATCCATTACCAAGTGGGATCCCATCTTTGGCATACTGCCCCCACTCAATAACCATCAATGGAATGAGGCCTTTAATAACTACAAACAGATAGGCCAGTTCAAATACGTGAACAGTTACTATACGCTCAGCGATTTTAAATCTATTTTTTTCTGGGAATGGCTGCACCGGTTTTGGGCAAGACTGCTGGCCATTGTATTCGCCATTGGCTTTGTTTATTTCCTGCTGAAAAAGTACTTCCAAAAGGAAATGATAAAGCCGCTTATTATTCTATTTGTGCTCGGTGCATTGCAGGGCGTGGTAGGTATATTGATGGTACTGAGCGGGGTGAATATGGAAGATGTGCATGTTAACTATACATGGCTCGCTGCACATTTTGTTTCGGCAATGGTATTGGCCTGCTATACCCTATGGTTCGCCTTACAACTGCTGATACCTGAAAAGAAAAGGGTGACCAATAAACCCCTGAATAATTTCACAGCCATTATTATCCTGCTCCTTTTCATACAGCTTATATATGGTGGCTTTATGGCCGGACTTAAAGCCGCTGCCACCGCGGCCACGTGGCCCGACATCAATGGCTCGTACTTACCCTCATCATTAAAAACAAATGGTCTTGTACATGATGATGACATTGCGGCACTAAGCCTCAACGTACATTTCATACATCGTACACTCGCTTATATTATTGCCGCATTACTGATATGGTGGTTTGCAAATGTCGCCCGTAGCGCAAAGCAGAACACGCAAAGCATACTGGCTAAAACAAAATGGTGGCCCCTTATATTGGTATGTTTACAGGTAACACTGGGCGTGGTTACTGTGCTTAGCGCACCCAAAATAGTGCATGGTGTTTTCGGGCAATTCGAGATACTTGCAGAGTTGCATCAACTTGTGGCAATGTTCCTGCTCATGTCGCTTGTAGTCAATTTATATGTAATAAAGCGGCGTACTGCCACGACATAACCATAGCTGATTTCCTGATAAATTCGTAGATTGAAGTGTCATCGGAAACTCTTGCATGAAAAAAGCGCTCAGGAACGTTTATTATTTTTTACCTGTCCAGCTCCTGTTGCTGCATTTCCGTAAGTACCAGTTATTACTTGGGTTCTGGTTGATATTGGTAGCTACCATCACAGGCAATTTCGCATCACACTTTGGCGCATCTGCCTTGTTCCTGTCACCCGAATACCTGGGGCAGATAGATTTTTACAGCTCGCTGCTATTGGGTGCTGCAATGGGTGTGTTCATCATGGGGTGGCACATCACTACTTTTATCATCCACAGTAAGCGTATACATTTTATGGGCGCCATACGTCACGCCTTTCTTTTGTATTGTATCAATAACGCGCTGATACCCGTTCTGTTCCTTATTTTCTACTCTATAAGTATTGTACATTATCAGTGGTATTACGAACATGCTACTACGTGGGCTATATTAAAACTGCAGCTTGGTTTTTACCTCGGCATCTTTGTCGTGGTACTTATATCCTTTCTATACTTTTTTCGTGTAGGCCGCGATCTTATCAAGACCATCCTATCCCGTATTACTAATCCATCTGTAATACGCGACCTCATACCCTACGATTCGCTCGATTTTGAATTAGATATAATCCATTGCGAAACCTTTATAGGACCGTGGTTTAAAATACTCCCCTACGCCGATCTGGAAACGTATCACCCGCGTGTATCAAATATTATTCTTCGCCACCACCACCGCAATGCCATCTTTGCTACCCTCGTTGCCTACATCGGCCTTATAACGCTGGGTGCATTCATGGAGGAGCCGCTGTTACGCATACCTGCAGGCGCGGGTTTCCTTATACTTTTTTCCATCATTATGGGATTAGTGGGCGCGGTAAAATATTTCCTTAAAAGCTGGGAAGCCATTGGCTGGGTAATGATCGTGGTGCTGCTATCCGTAATGGTGAAATTCAGTTTCTTCGATTTTCGCAGTGTAGCTTATGGGCTGTATTACAGATTGCCCGTGGCACAGCAGCCGCATTACGAATACGATTCACTCCGCAAACTCTTTACCCCGCAACGCTATGCCGCGGATAAAATAACGGAAGAAGGCAGACTTGATAAATGGAAAAATAAATTTGCTACAGGCAATGTTGCAGAGCAACCTCCTCTCATTGTAATAACGGTGAGCGGAGGCGGTGCACGCTCTGCCTATTTCACCTTCCGGACACTACAGTTCATAGATAGCGCTACCAAGGGCCGACTGTTCGATAATACGGTGCTTATGACCGGCGCCTCGGGCGGAATGATAGGCGCAGCATACTGGCGCAGCATACACGATGCTTATAAGCAAGGGCTTATTAAAAACCCCTATGATGCAAAATACCAGGATAATGTAGGTAAAGACTTGCTGAACGCCATCATCTTCTCTATGGCGAGCGTAGACCTCATATCCCCGTTTAATAAGGTCACTGTTGCGGGTTACTCTTATACACGCGACCGCGGCTATGCTATGGAGCAGGAGATGATACGCAATACGGAGGGTCTGATGGATAAAAGTATTGGCTATTTTAAGCAGCGTGAGGCTAACGGCACCATACCACAAATGATCATTAACGGTACCATTATAAACGATGGCAGAAAGTTAATGGTATCCGCACAACCTGTGAGCTACCTTACACAGCCCGAATATTCGACACATGATACAGCTAACCCTACCATAGATGCAGTAGACTTTGCGGCATTCTTTTCTAAGCAAGACCCTTATAATCTGCGCATCACATCCGCACTGCGCATGAATGCAACATTCCCCTTTATACTGCCGGTAATGAAATTCCCCTCGCAGCCATACATGAATGTTATGGACGCAGGCCTTCGGGATAATTTTGGCACAGAGGTAGCAAGCCGTTATCTGTTTACCATGCGCGACTGGCTTACGGCAAATACCAGAAAGGTAATATTCCTTGAGATACGCGATACCCGCGAAAATGAGGTACTAGAAAGCACAAACGAAAACTCTTTAGGCGCTATGATAGGCGACCCTATATTCGTGATACAAAATAAGTGGGAATCTTTCCAGTCTTATTATCGCGGGTATCTAAAAGATTATGCCCCCTATTTTCTGGGCGGTAAGCTGCGTTTTGTAACAATGTCTTATGTGCCTTATGAATCACAAAAGATAGCAGCGTTGAATTTTCACCTTACACAAAAAGAAAAAGAAGATCTCTACCGCTCTATTGACAATCCTATAAATCAGGCGCAGGTCGATACACTGCTACAATTGCTTCGATAACACAGTCCAGTTATATTGCGGAGCTTGCCATTTTTTCTTTTGCAGCTTATCTATTATGCCCAGGTTATGCAGATAGTTTACCTTTTCCTGCATCAGTACATGCATCTGTATCAGTATGCTATACTGCACTAATTCGCCCCAGCTTTTGTCTTTAAAATAATTAAAGAACGAGGCCAATAATACCCTCACTTCTTTAAGATTCCAGTAATGCACTATGTATGGTGCCGCAGCTTTTACATCACCGGTCTGCTGAAAGAAAACAGAGAAGGCAAACTGTTCTACGATATGCTTGGGAAATTCAGGATGTACTTTATCCGTAAACGCAAGCACCTCATCAAGCAGATGTTTGTGCCTTGTATGAAACCCTAACACGCCTGCGTTCCACATAGCCATATCGTGTAGTGGCTTGTTCTTGACTTTTGTATGGCTCTTGTGCAGATATGCAGCCAGTTTTTTAAAGATGGGATTACTTCCATCGCTTACCACACCTTCCATCACATGCATATACAATTTACCAGCGGCTATATCTGCCAGCATTTTATCAATGTGATGGGTGAAAACAATATCAGTATCGAGGTACAATATGCTGCCTTCTTTTTTACTGCACATATCTTTCAGCACTTCCACCTTCACCCGATGCACAAAATCTATTTTGCCACGCCATGCCTGTATCTGTTGCTGGTCTACAGTTCTGAAATTTAAGGGCAGCGTGCAGCCTTTCAGATCTTTAAACCATTCAGGCTTGTCTGTATATATCCATATCTCCGTATCAGCAGGCATTCCCTGTGCATACAGCTGCGATAGTGACAGCAACGCATACGTACACTCATGAAAAATGCTTTCACTACCGTAACACTGAAAAACGATATAGGAGGGCGTTGCCATTATTTAATGCTCGCCCATTTTTCAAGATCATTATTCAGGAACTGCTCCGCAGCCACAAGGTCCTCGTGCAGTATTCTGTCCAGCGCCATAAATGGCACCTCTTCACGAAATGATCTTACAATACTTTCCAAGGCCGGAGAGCTTTGCAGCGGCCTGCGAAATTCCAATGCTTGTATAGCTGTTATCAGTTCTATAGCCAGTACACGCTGCACATTTTTTATCACACGCCTCAGCTTCGTCACTGCATTAGCACCCATACTCACATGGTCTTCCTGCCCGTTACTGCTCACAATACTATCTACAGATGCCGGCGTGCATAGTTGTTTGTTCTGGCTTACAATGGCCGCAGCGGTATACTGCGCTATCATAAAGCCACTGTTCAGCCCTGCATCTGGCGCCAGAAATGGTGGTAATCCACGTTGCCCGCTCACCAATAAATACGTTCTGCGCTCAGAGATGCTTGCCAGTTCCGCCATAGCTATAGCCAGGAAGTCGGCATGCAATGCCAGTGGCTGGCCATGAAAATTGCCGCCACTCATTATTGCATCCTCATCATGAAACACGATGGGGTTATCAGTTACAGAATTTATTTCCGTTTCTACTACTTGTGTTACATGCGTTACCACATCTTTTGTAGCGCCATGCACCTGTGGCATACAGCGGAAAGAATATGGATCCTGCACCTGCTCTTTATATTCTTTTTGTATCGCGCTGCCCTCCAGTAATTGTAATAACCTGGCAGCGGTATCTATCTGTCCCTTGTGCGGACGTACTCTGTGCAGGGGATGTTTAAATGGCTCGTCCTTCGACATGAACGCATCTACAGATAATGCGCCTATCACATCGGCCCATATCTGCAGCCTGTTGGCCGCCATCAGCGACCATACACTATAGCTGCTCATAAACTGTGTACCATTCAGCAATGCCAGGCCTTCTTTCGCAGCCAGAGCCATAGGCTCCAGTCCTGCATCCTTCAGCGCGTCTGCAGCCGATATTCTGCTGCCTTTATAATTTACCCATCCCTTGCCCAGTATCGCAAGACTCATATGCGCCAGCGGTGCCAGGTCTCCCGACGCCCCAAGGGAGCCTAATTCATAAATAACAGGATGGATACCATGATTGTAAAGATCTGCGAGACGCTGTACGATCTCGGGGCGCACGCCGCTGTACCCCTGGCTCAGGCCATGCACTTTCAAAAGCAGCATTAAGCGCACTATTTCTTCAGGCACTTCGTCGCCCATACCACACGCGTGCGAGCATACAAGGTTCTCCTGTAGTTGCGACAACTCATCGGGCTCTATGCGCACATTGCACAGCGACCCGAATCCAGTATTGATACCGTAATAGGTCTTCCCGTCTTTTAATTTGTTATCTAAGTATGCACGATTGTGCGCTACTCTTTGTTTAGCTGCTTCAGATAGTATCAGCTTATTATCATTCCTCTTTTTTAGAATGTCAATGGTTATATGCTCCGGTAATTCCATAACGTACATTAGTAGCTGCAAATGTAATTATTCGCTGCTACATCACACCACTGAAAACTGCTTTCTATCCCTTACATCCTGCAAACTAGCCGCTACAAACTGCATCCTAAACTATTTCTGTAGCTCACCTACCGAAATTATATTAACCAGATCCTCTTCCAGTGACTTCTGTACAGATTCCGTTATACGACCTACTTCCTCGCCTTTCTTCAGTACTATGATGGTGGGCACAAGAGTTATGTTATATTTCTTGTCTTCCCCTCCTTGTGTATGCTTCTCCCGGTCTGTGCCATACATGGTAATGCCTTGCTGTATAGGGTATTCTGTTACTTTCAATACTTTGTACAGCTTGGGGATGATATTGTGGGAATCATCGCACCATGTACCCATAAATACTACAAATGTGTAGGCCGGTAGTTTTTCCTGCAGCGTATTTATCGCTTTCGCATCAGGTTCGTACCGGTCCGCTCCTGCTTTCAGCCATGTAAATGTCGGCTCATTGCTCAGGTCATCAAAAGTAATTGGCCCGTTAAATATTACCTGGTCTGTTTCTGTATCTTTTGCCACGGTGTATTTTGCTGTTTGCGCCATTGCATGGGCGCTGATGAGTATGAGGATTGCCGTTAATATCCTTTTCACGTTATGCCAGTTGATTTCTTATGATCAATAGTTTGTTCCTCAGTTGCAGCAGCGATTGTTTCAGATCCAGCGTCTCCACATCCATTTTCTTCTGCGATTTCAGTTTTGCCTTTGCGCCATTTATGGTAAAGCCTCGCTCTTTTACAAGATGGTAAATAGCCCTCAGTTCACGTATCTGTTCAGGAGTAAAAAGCCTGTCGCCCTTGCGTGTGGTACGCACCTTCAGCGCAAACTCATTTGTCCAGAAACGGATGTGAGATGTCTTCACTTTAAAAAGGTCTGCCACCTCACCTATAGAGTAGTATTGCTTATCACCCACCCATCCTTCCAGTAGTTGGTCGAGCTTTATATCTGTTTTCTCTTTTCCTTTTTTAGGAAGCTCTTTCGCAGGCGGAGGCGTTGACGGAGTAGCCGTTTTCTTTTTTGCACGGCTCTTGCCTACAGCCTGTAGCTGCTCCGGTGGTATCTCATCCCCGAATAGCGTTGCAACAATACCCTTACTCATTTCACCGAAATTACAATATACTTTTGAATTGCTCTATGAACCTCCTTTTTATAATAAAAATTAACACCCTGCTAATAACCCCTAATGGGTGAAGGTTTGGTTATGTTTGCCTTGTATTTTTACACCATGCGGATAGAGAAGATATATGTCTGGTTGTTTATCATTGTCCTGGTCATGCGCTCCATGCATGCCGATGGCTGGGTAGTATTGTTTACCCTTTCGGGTTTTTCTCTTGCTCTTCTTTATTGTATTGGCTCATTTTGGCTGTTTAGCGATGGTAGCCTGCGCAGGCAAAATTTGCTATTGTCCATCGTATCGGGCTTTATATTTTCACTCGCCACCATTGGTACGATCTTCAAAATAATGCACTTCCCCGGCTATGGGTTGCAATTGTTGATAAGTGTATGTGGGTTATTTTTAGTGTTGGTTGCGGTTGTGCTGCTTATGATGCGCGCACCGCTGCATTTGCTGGACTATTATAAGAAAATGCTGGGCCGCACACTTACCTGGTTGTCGCTTACTTTCATATTATTGGTGATGCCCCTGCGCGTACTGCTCCGCACGCAATACTGGAATGATCCCGAATATGTAGAAATAGCCGCAAAACATTATACAGAGCCGGATAACAAAAAATACGAAGCTGCCTATAACGAGTACAGACAGCTTCATAATCCGGATGGGAGAAAATAACTTTATTGTCAGTCGGTCAATACTATTTTTCGCCGCACTACAGCGCCCTTATTTGTGTATACATTTACGTTATACACACCGTTTGCAAGGCCGTAATTTCTTAGTGATATTGTGCACTCTTTATCGGGCTCTGTGCTTTGGTACACTTGCTGCCCCACCATATTGTAGATAACTATTCTACTCACCTGCACGCTGGCAGAAATATGCAGCACACCGTTTGTAGGGTTAGGATACACCTTTACCTGCTGCTCTGCACTCATGTTTACGATGCCCGTGGTTACAACAGTATCTGTATTAGGTGTATCAACACACGATGGGGTAAAATACATACTATCCATAAAATGCACCCTGCCGGTTATCCAGCTCTTCATGTAATTAACATCTTCGATATATGTGCTACCCACAAAGTAGTTGGGCCATGTATACACACCCAGTATAGGCCACCTAGTGTAGTGGTAGCTTGCCGGTACTGCCAGTGCGGTTGTTATAGAGTCTATCCACCCCTGCACCTTTACGGTATCCAGTGCTCTGAAACGCAGATTACTATAACGGCATTTCAGCTCTTCATAATAATTTGTATCCGTGGTAAGTTTTTTCCAGTAGAATGGATTGTATCCCGGGTCGGGGCATGGCTGATCGTACTGAAAGCTATTATAATCCCACGCATTATCATAGTCTACATTACCGAATGCAAGATTAAAATCCCATATAGGGCCACCCATTATCTTACCGCTTCTATTTTTATGGAAATAGGTGCTAAGCCTGTATGCGTCTACATTGCGACCAAATTCCTGCAGCAATTGCTGATCTATTATCGTAGGCACATCAAGAAACCGGCGGTAGCCATTAATGGTATCATACAGGTCGCCGCTCATCACCTGTGTTTCGAAAGAGTCTACATAAGCCGCGATATAAGCAGCCTGTTCAGGTACTATATCTGCTGCTTTGGGATAAACAGGGTCGTACGTAGGGTTATATCCTGCACCACTATCGCAGGTACTATAGTTCGAATTCCATGAGCCATCATCACTTCTGTCCTGCTGCCAGATATAACCACCCGTCAGTGCAGTACCATTTGTATCCGTGCTGGCTATCTTATGCACATTCACACGGTCACTGCCGCGGCTTATCTTTTCTTCCAGCACATATATCCCACGATAATCACCGTTCATTACAAGCTGCACAAATCGCGTACGCACCGCATAGTCACCCATATCATTCGATAGCTTATAGGTCAGTACATCACGTATCAGCGCCTTATCATCCCATGGCGCATATAGTATCCAACTATGGTCGGCAGGCATACCTAATAGGGAGGCATCAGAGTCTGCATGGGTAATATCCTGCGTCTTTATATTATACGATTTTGTAGGGAACGAGCGAGAGCTGGCGCCACGTACATGAATGTCCATATTCCCATTGTAGCCATTTTGTGGGTCGCCAATATGATTCAATGCTGTGCCATTATCTACAATACCCATCGTGCCCAGCACATCGTCACCCCATACATCCACAACCTGATCATTAGTACTCAGTACTACGATAGGTAGTGTAGAGGTATCAAAAAAATTAGGTGGAGCGGGATGATGTGTAAAATGTATACCCCAGTTTTTCAAAGTACCCGTTGTGCCACTCCAGGTAGTGTTAAGTATATGAATCCTCCAGTAGCCGTTACCTGTGTGACCATTGTTTATCATACCCAGCCAGTTCTCCGGGCGCATAGTTCCTGTGAAGGGCGCTGATTCATCCGTTACAAAATTGGTTACGTCCTGTGTAAAGCACGTATTCGTGAAGTCGGCTCCGTTACCTTCATTATCACTGAGGTGTACTATAGTGCCGTCGGGCGCTATCAGGCTTATATCCAGGTCGGGTTCCCATGGATAATCGATATTCAGTGTCACACTGTCTATGCCCCATGTGCTGTCCATTATTGCAGGCGACATGCCCGATACAATGAGTGTATCGTATGTATCTGAATAATAATCGCCGTCAATGGTTTTATTCGGATAGTGATAATACTGCGCCTGTACAGCAACAATAGCGCAAAAAATAAACCCCACAGTAAGTAATACTCGCTTCATACGCATCTCGTTTATCTAAATGATAATATAAAGATAACAAAGAACAGACACTTGAGGTTCAAAGAGTATTACATATTATGTAGCGGTAATGTTAATGATATAAAGTAGTTTTCAATAGGAATGATACTATTCAAATTATTAAGTTGACAAACGGGTTATGCAACCACACTTTGCTCCTTTGGAGCTACCGTTTTGTAGAAAAACAATAAAGCTGGGTCATGACTCGTAGAGACTATACCTATTGCACATAAATCCGCTCAAATTATCAACCATTCAACTAAACCCCGCTCCATTTCCTCACCACCAGTGATGAGTTAGTTCCCCCAAATCCGAACGAATTAGAAAGAAACAGGTCAAATTCGCGCTGCAGCGTTTCCGGTATGATGTTGATCTTGGCGGAATGTTCGTCCGGGTTCTCGAAGTTGATATTAGGCGCCATAAAGTTGTTTTGCATCATCAGCATGGAGTACACGATCTCGCTGGCACCCGCCATCCAGCACTCGTGCCCCGTCATTGACTTGGTAGAGCTTACGGGTATTTTACCGCCAAACACCTCATATATCGCCTCTGCTTCGCTGCCATCGCCTGCAGGGGTCGATGTGGCATGTGCGTTTATGTATTGTATATCTGCGGCGCTTACACCAGCCTCTTTCAGTGCGCGGCCTATAGAGCGTACCTGCCCGTCCACACTCGGATTAGATATATGTTGCCCATTCGATGAGAAACCATAACCTATAACCTCTGCAAGTATCGTAGCCCCGCGCGCCTGCGCTACTTCAAGGTCTTCTAATATTACCGTAGCAGCACCTCCGCCCGGTACCAGTCCATCTCTGTCGCGGTCAAAAGGTCGCGAAGCTCTTGCAGGCTCGTCTTCGCGTGTGGAAAAAGTGCCTAACGCGTCAAAGTTGGGCATGGAGTAAATATTTGTTTCCTGCGCTCCGCCGCATATCACACGGTCTTGCAGGCCCTGCTTTATAAACATATACCCTAATCCTATGGAGTGCGACCCGCTTGCACATGCCGCGCTGATAGTAAAATTCACACCCTGTAACTTAAAGATGGTCGCAAGGTTCATCGTCACTGTAGAGTTCAGTACCTGAAATACAGAGCCCGACCCTACCAATACAGTGTCTTTCTTATCACGTATTACGTCTATTGCCTCGATAACCGGTTTGGCCGAGCTATCATTGCCATATATAATGCCCGTTTCATTCTTCTCTAAAAAAGCCTCGTCTATACCAGCCTGTTGCAACGCCTCCATTGTAGCCACATAAGCATATTCTGCTTGCTCCGGCATCATAATACGGGCGCGGCGGTCCAGCAATCCTTTTAATTGTGGTTTTTCTACAAAACCTGTAAGGCCGGAACGATAACCCATTGCTTTGCGCGCAGGATCCATAATAATACCCGACCTGCCCGCAAACAGCGATGCAGCAACTTCTTCTTTGTTCTTACCCAGCGATGAATATATCCCTAACCCTGTTATTACTACTCTGCCCATGAGCTGTTACTATATCGTCAAAGATAAAACTTTAATAAATAGCCGGGGAGCAATCGGGCATGGTTTTAAATAGTGTATGTGAAATATCACAGTATAGTTATTTTTACACACTTTTAAATCCCAAAGGGACCGGATCAGTAATGGAAAACAAAGAAAAGTACGACTACCTTATCGTGGGCTGTGGCCTGTTTGGCTGTGTGTTCGCCCGCGAAATGACCGATGCAGGATATAAATGCCTCATCATAGATAAGCGCAGCCACGTAGGTGGTAATGTTTATACGGAAAAGATAGAAGGTATCAATGTACACAAATACGGTGCGCATATCTTCCACACAAACGATAAAAGAGTGTGGGACTATGTAAATAAGTTCGCCCCGTTCAATAACTATCGCCACAAGGTATTTGTGAGCCATGATAGCAATTTGTATTCATTCCCTATCAATCTGTTCACGCTTTACCAATTATACCATACCAGCACGCCTAATGAAGCAATAGCGGAACTGGAGCGCAGAAAAGTGCCATGTGATAACCCAAAGAACCTCGAAGAGTGGATACTATCGCAGGTGGGCACAGAGCTATACGAGATATTTATAAAAGGGTACACCACCAAGCAGTGGGGTAAGCTGCCCGATAAGTTACCATCATCTATCATCAAGCGCATACCTATACGCACAGAGCTGAATGATTTTTATTTTGATGATCTGTATCAGGGCATACCTACAGGTGGCTACACTGCCCTTATAGAAAAAATGATAGATGGTATAGATGTAAAGCTGAACGTAGATTATTTCAAAGATCGCGCAGAACTTGATAGTCTTGCTAATAATATCGTGTACACAGGTAAAATAGATGAGTTCTGCGATTATAAGTTTGGCGAACTTGAATACAGGTCACTTGATTTTGAACATAAAGTAATTGAAACGCCAAGTTTTCAGGGTACATCAGTTGTCAACTATACCAATATCGAAGTACCATATACCCGCATATTGGAGCATAAGCATTTTGAGTTTGGCAAAACGAATAGCACTGTCATCACTTACGAGTATCCGGCAAAGTGGGAGAAAGGCCGGGAGTCTTATTATCCCGTTAACGATGAGGCCAATAACAAACAATACATGCAGTATAAAAAATACTCTGAAGAGCAGAATCCGAACGTCATATTCGGTGGCCGCCTCGCTGAGTATAAATATTACGACATGCACCAGGTAGTAGGTTCCGCGCTTGCAAAAAGCAGGCACATACTCGCCGAGTTGAAAAATAAATAGATGGGGATAGTATTCAGGCAATCTGTAAAGGCGACAATCATTACATTCACAGGCGCTCTTTTGGGCGCTATGATGATATGGCTTTATAGTTTTATAGATAAACAACAGTTCGGGTTTATACGCGATATAGGTGTTCAGGCTTTAATAATCGCTCAATTCCTTGCATTGGGGTTTAATGCTACAATGAGCGTGTTCATTCACCGCTATGATGAAGACGCAAAAAAGAGACATACCCTGATAGGAATTTGTTTACTTGTGCCATTTCTTTTTTGCATTTTAGCCACAGCTATCTATTGTATTTTTCCGGAGCAATCGATCCATATTCTTTTCGAACGACAGGATGAGGCACTTATCAGACGCTATTTTATTTGGCTTCCTGCTTATGCTGCATTTTATGTTTTCCAGATGATCATGGAACAGTATCTCACCGCCCAAATGAAAATAGCACCTTTGGCGTTTATTCGTGAGATACTGCTACGCTTATTCAGTATCGCACTCATAGTGCTTTTTGTTTTTCATTATATCAATTTTGATATTCTCCTGATAGGCACCGTTGTTAGTTCGCTTCTTTCTCTGGGTATTCTATTTATCATTTCTCTGCGTACCAAAGATTTTGGCATAGCACTTAACCGTAACGCATTTACCCGGAAAGAGTATAAGGAAATAGCTAAGTTTTCGTTTTTCCATACCCTTACCGCAGTTTCTATTTACCTGATAGGCTTCCTCGATGTATTCTTATTAGGTCGCCTCGATAAAGATGGGGTACGTTCCGTCGCCGTTTATGGTGTTGCCGTCTTTTTCGTATCTGTTATCTGGATACCTAACCGGGCAATGATCAATGCCGCATATACTAATATTGCTAAAGAGTACAATGCGGGTAATTTGCCATTGGTTCGTAATCTGTATAGTCGTTTGGCACTAAATAGCTTACTTGCCAGTACGTTCGTGGCGGTAATTATCTGTTGTAATTTGCATAATCTTGTTGGCCTTATGGGCAAGGGTGGCGCTACAGATAATGGTTATCAGGCAGTAGTACCATTGGTTGCGATAATGGTCATTGGTAGACTCTTAGATATTGCTACCGGCATGAACGATCAATTACTTTCTATCTCTAAATACTACCGATTTAGTTTTTACATGTCTGCAACGCTTGTCGTTGTACTCACAATATTATGTGTATTGCTTATTCCTACCTACGGCGTATATGGTGCTGCCTGGGGCACAACTATTGCTTTGGGAGCATACAACATTGCTAAATTCTTTTTTGCGTGGATAAAACTTGGTATTCAGCCTTTCTCAAAAGATAGCCTCCGAACCATTTTTTGTAACGTGCCGGGTCTTGTCATTGGTTATTTCCTGCCATTCTTTTTCAGCAGTCATACGTATGCTTTTATTATACTTGATGCCTTCCTTCGTTGTAGCATCATAATTGTTATCTACGTGATAATGCTATTCTGGTTAAAACCTTCGGTCGATGTGCGCGAATATGTTGCAAACATCCGCAAAACAAAACGCCTCTTTTAGTTATACGGTAATAGTAATAAGTCATTTTAGATAAGAAGGTGTTTGTTATAAGTATCTTGATGAACTTTGTACTTTCCCTTGGCTTTAATTATTAATGCACACAGAGGGTATTTTCTATATTTACACCTTCAATAACACTTTTCATAACACATACTCTCCTCATTATTAACCACTTCCTTTTCGTTTTTCACAAAGTGAATTTTCTCCTATAATAGTGTTATTTTTAAATGATGCTGAATTTGCGTGTTTTAACAATTAGTTAATACTTTTTACACGTCAATTTCTCATCAGGAAAACTAAAGTGTTTTACTTACAAATGCTAATCGATGAATAAACGTGTACCTGCTTTTTTGCGCCGGCTTTCACTCATAGCCATGCTCCTTATTTTTTCTGGAAAGATGTATGCCACGCACATCTTTGGCGCCGATCTTTTTTATACTTATGTCGCGGATAGTACATACACTGTTACGCTCGTTATTTATGGAGACTGCTCCAGTGCTGTGTTTAGTACATTAAGCAGCTCTGTACCGGAAATAGATGTATATAATGGTGATGATGAGTTTACATCAATTAATCTCGACATTCAGGATCCCATAAGTGGTGTTGAAGTTACGCCAGTATGCGCAGGCAAGGCCGACAGCACCACCTGTACCGATCCTTCTTATACCATACCGGGCATCACAAAGTTTGTCTATAAAGGGAATGTTACTCTTACAGGTACATCATCTGTATGGCGGTTCCAGTTTAGTGGCGTACTTATTTCATCATCGGCAGGCCGCAGTAGTAGTATCACAAATATCGAAAGCCCCGGCACATCCATTATACAACTTGTCGATACACTCAATAATACTACCGGCACCAATTCAAGTGCTGTGTACACTACGATACCTACACCATTCTTTTGCCTGGATATCCCCGCAAACTTTAATCCCGGCGCTGTTGACCCAAATAGCGATAGCCTTGCTTTTTATCTTGTCGATGGTCAGGATGCTGCTGTCGGCGGCCCTGTTACATATATCTCTCCTTATACTGCAGAGGCTCCGCTCGCTACGTCTGCCGGTACTTTCTCATTTAACGGGTTCACAGGTCAGTTATCCTTCACCCCTAATATGATACAACGATCCCTTGTCGTATACAATGTAGAGGAGTATCGCGCGGGTGTGCTCGTCGGTACCACCCAACGAGAGATGTCGTGTGTCGTCCTCGGCGCATGTACTAACGTGCCGCCTGTTGGCGCTATCACATCTGCTACAAGTGGCACCCTTGTCGATAGTACCAAGCTCGAAGTATGCAGCACCAGTGGTCCGTTTACATTTCACATCAACCCTATAAATACCGATAGCAATACCATTACTATTACCTACGCAGGCCTTCCTGCCGGTGCCACTTATACGATTACCAACAATAATACACTTTCACCAACCAGTGTTTTTTCATGGAATACTACCGGCATAGTTCCGGGCAATTATACTTTCTTTATCACCTTTCAGGATAATGGCTGCCCGCTCTCCAGCACGCAGACCATCGCATACACTATAGCAGTGCTGCCATTGCCTTCCGTATCTTTTACACAAGTGTCTAATACCTGTACAGGCAAGGCGATCGTGAGCATAGCACCCGGTGGTGGCACCCCTTATACCATTTCATTACTACAGGATGGCACTACGCTACAAACGTTTACTGCCGCTACCGCCGCCATTACAGATAGTCTGGCACCAGGTACATACACTATTCATTCTGTTAATGCCGATAGTTGCACAACGGACACTACCGTTACATTTACGGTACCACCGCCAATGGCTATAGTTGCTGCCGATACGATTAACGCTACTTGCGAAGGTTTTGCAGATGGTGCTGTTACGCTCCATGTCACCAATGGCACTCCTCCTTATAGCTACTCGCAAAACGGAGCGCCTTCTATCACTACAAATAACTTCACGGGTTTGCTGCCCAATACCTATTCTTATATTATCACAGACAACAACGGTTGTGTTGTAGATACGTCCGTAACGCTTACCGGTTACCCGCACATTATTTTAGGTAATCTTTCTCATACCGATCCTACTTGTTATGGATTTGCAAATGGTTCCATTTCTTTTTCTGCATCGGGTGGCGTAGCTCCGCTCATATACGACATAAATGGTACTGGTCCGCACCCCACAGGTATATTCGATAGTCTTGGAGCAGGCACCTACATCATACATATCACAGATAGTAAGGGCTGTACAAAAGATACTGCTGTAGATATTCACCAGGCCGATTCGCTGGGGGTTTCTTATGCCGTGACGCCAAATGATTGCGAGGGCAATATCTCCGGCTCTGTAACAGTCAACGTTACCGGCGGTACGCCTCCTTATGTTTATACATGGAGCAATGGCGCTTCGCCTACCACACCGGCTCTCACAGATCTCACTAACGGCACCTATAGTGTGCTGATATCTGATGCTGACAATTGTTCAAGTACTGTTACTGCAAATGTCATATACGACGATTGTTGCAAGCCGTTCGTACCTTCCGCGTTTACACCTAATGATGATGGCAAGAACGATGTCTTCCGTATGCGCTTTAAAGGCGATATACAATTGTTGGAATTTTCAGTCTACAATCGTTTTGGTCAGCAGGTATTTACCACCAAAGACCCTGATAAAGGATGGGATGGCACCTTTGCAGGTAATAAGCAAGATCTCGGCACTTATTTTTACTATGTAAAACTAATTTGCGGTAATTCGGGCAAAAATAAGCTTGAACTCAAAGGTGATGTATTATTGATACGTTAGTCAATTACCCCGTTTATGAAGCATAAAAGGTCTTTCTGCACTGCAGCGGCATAAATATTTGCCTTAAGAAGCCTTTAATTATCGTAAAAATTCTATTTTTGCCACCCTTTATAAAGTATGAGTATGGAATACAGAGAAATAGTAGCAGTTACCGGCCTCGGCGGACTTTTTCAATTACTCGCCACAAAGAGCGATGGCGCTATCGTGCGCAACCTTGCCGATAAGACCACTAAATTCATTTCTGCCCGTCAGCATAATGTAACACCTCTCGAAAGTATAGAAGTATATACTACCGGCGATAATGTTCGCCTGCAGCATGTATTCAAGAAGATGGAAGAGCATGAAGCAAAACAGCCTCCTGCAGACGTAAAGACCGATAGCAATAGCATCAAAAGCTATTTCAAAGCTATCCTCCCTGAGTTTGATGAAGAGCGCGTATATGCGAGCGACATGAAGAAGATGCTCAAGTGGTACGAAATACTCAAAGGCGCCGATCTTTTGAAATTCGAAGAGCCACAGGAAGACGTGACAGAAGAAACCACCGAACCAAAAGCAAAGAAAGAAAAAACAGAAGACGCTGATGGCGAAGAAAAACCAAAGAAGGCAAAAGCAAAGAAATCTGCTGATGCTGACGAAGCCGCTGACGCTGATGGCGAAGAAAAGCCTAAAAAAGTAGCTAAGAAAAAGAAAGCAGAACCAACAGCCGAAGGCGAAGAAGCCCCTGCAAAAAAAGTAGCTAAGAAAAAGAAAACAGAAGAATAATCTTCATTCAATATTTATACAACTCATTGCCAGCGTCCTGAAATTTCAGGACGCTTTTTTATTGTCCTAACCATGTAGAGGTGCGAGGTTTGCGTCTTGTCGCTCATAGCCATCAATACGAGCCAGTCGTATAACACTTGTCCCTCGGAGAAGCGGGGGAGAGGTCAACTCTTTCGCTTATCCAGCGGCAAAATGTACAACAACGGTACAAAGAGATAAATAGCGTACGCTATGTACACAGATATCCATGCCAGCAAAGCTGCTGCAAAATATAATGTAGGCCCTGCTAGTAAAGACAATCTTACGTGCTTCATCACCGACTTTTTATCAAAATCGTTATCCAAATAATTATTGCTGCAATAATAGTATAGCCATGTGAGCACAAGCGTTGTTACAGAAACAGTAATGCCCCATATCGTTACCAGCAGCGGCTGCATGGGATGCTCGCCCATCATGGCTGTGGGAAAGGGCAGCAGGCAGATAAAGAACAACAGTATATTATTTATCCAAACAACACCATAGTCGCTTGTGGTAGACATGTGCATGATGGAGTGATGATGCAACCACATCAGTGCTACAAAGAAAAAGCTGATGACCCACCCAAAAAATTTTGGCGCAATAGCTTTTAGTCCGTCGACTATTTCCTGTACATTATCTGCGTGTTCTATATGAGGTAACTTAAGCTCCAGTACCAGCAGCGTAATGACAATAGCGAACACACCATCACTGAATGCTTCGAGCCTGTTCTTGGAGAACTGCCATTGCTTGAATCTGTTAAATAAGTTCATTACATGGGTAGGTCAATCCTTACCTGTTTTGAGAAATTTCTGCCCTTAGCATCTTTCCCGTCTATCTTCCACATTACAGAGCGTACAGTAAGGGTCAGCGGCTTTTGGTTTACAGCACGCACACTGCGCACATCATCTACCCAGTCCTGCTCTTTCTTCCTGCTCATTCGGTGTTTGCGGCAGGCCTTCGTAACCGCATCGCGTATCTCGCGGTTGCTCGCTTTGTCATAATTCAGATGGTTCGCATCGAGACCTGTAATGTTATAGACACTTCCGCGGCCTTTCAGTGGTGTCCAGTCGGTGGTACTGGCCAATTCATCAAGTTGCAGTGTACCCATATCATCATCCTTCAACACTACCATTGTCTGGTAGCGTTGTGATACTTTGGTTACATTACCGGTTATATTGAGCGTGTTGCCATTCAGGGTACCACTTGCCAGTTGGTATGTGGCGCCATTAGCACGTTGCAGGTTTTGGTTACTGCCACCCTTTGCCGTAGTGTTTGGTATAGTCACGGATAGATCTGTGAAGGCGGCTGTTATGCCCTTAGGAGTCGCTTGAGTGTGTTGTGGCTGTGGCGTTACCGTTGGTACAGGTGTAGGTGCCACTGCCGCCGTTTTCTGCACAGTATCCTGCTGTGGTTTAGCAGCAGGCGTATCGCGTGTTGTTGTGGTAGTAGCGGTCGGTTGCAGATCGGTCACAAAATCGCGCAGCTTCTGAGAGTCTGTTTCTGTAACGATGGTGCTGCTGTCACCCAGTACTATTGGCCCATGCCCTTTGGTCGGATTATTCTTACAAGAAAATAAAAGAACAGCTCCGCACAAAAACGGCAAAATATATCGGTAGCGACTTTGCATGAAAATTATTTGCTACGAAAATAACGCACAAAGGCTAATATTCAATATTGTTGGACTAATTAGGTCTCTGTTCTTAAACAAGTCACCTGGCAAACGGCTCTGAAGGGTCGAATGTTTATAGATAAATGCTATACAGATTAGTGCTGAAGGCAGCGCACAATCAATGAAGGATGATAACACCTCCAGTCAAGTAATGCATTGCCGAATTAATAAGACAACAACTTCTCCACACACTCATCCAGCCTGTTCTTTGCCATAAAATTCTGCTCAAGCTCTATCGCGAAAGGTATTGGTGTATCCAGGCTTGCACAACGGACGATAGGCGCATCCAGATGCTCAAAACAATGCTCGGATATCCACGCAGCCAGCTCGCCGCCTATACCGCCTGTCAGCGTATCTTCGTGTAGCAGTAACACCTTGCCCGTGCGCAATACACTGGCACGTATCGCGTCATAATCCAAAGGCAACAAAGAACGCAGGTCCAAGATATCAAACGATGTTTCAGGATGTTGTTTTGCATATTCCATAGCCCAGTGTACCCCTGCGCCGTAAGTAATGATGCTAATTTCATCACCCTCCTGTACTTGCCTCGCCTTGCCTATCTCTATGGTATAATATGCATCCGGCACCGGGCCGCTTATGCTGCGGTACAATGCTTTATGCTCAAAAAATAATACCGGATTCGGATCTTCTATCGCCGCCAGCATCAGCCCCTTGGCATCCTCCGGCGTTGCTGGATACACCACCTTCAGGCCCGGTGTATGTACGAACCATGCTTCTGTACTTTGGGAGTGGAACGGCCCAGCACCTACGCCGCCGCCCGTAGGCATGCGTATCACCACATCGGCATTCTGCCCCCAGCGGTAATGTATCTTGGCCAGGTTATTGATTATCTGGTTAAAGCCCACCGTTACAAAGTCGCTGAACTGCATCTCCATCATCGACTTATATCCTTTTATCGACAAGCCCAGTGCGGTGCCAACAATAGCGCTCTCGCAGAGCGGTGTATTACGTACTCGCTCCTTGCCAAATTTCTGTACAAAACCTTCTGTTACTTTAAATGCACCGCCATACTCAGCGATATCCTGTCCCATCAGCACGAAGTTTGGATACTTCTCCATACCCGCCATTAGCCCATCGCTTATAGCGTTTATCAGTTTCTTCTCCGTGGTCGATCCTTGTGGGTAGATTACTTTATTATTGTTCGGGGCATACACGTCCGCTACTTCCTCTGCTGTGTCGGGTGTTACAGGCTGTGCCTCAAAACCCGTTGCCAGTCCTTCCTCTATTTCTTTAAGTATACCTGCGCGTATCTCTTCTATTTTAGCATCGGTCAGTATCTTTTTCTTTTTCAGATACTCTTCATAGTTGCTCACAGGGTCCTTCTTCGCCCACTCTTCAAACAGTTCTTTAGGTACATACTTCACACCGCTCGCTTCCTCATGCCCCCGCATCCTGAAGGTCATACACTCCACCAGTATCGGCTTCTGCTCCTCTATGCAATACTTACGCGCTATAGATATTGCCTTGTATACCTCCAGTATATTATTACCGTCTATGGTGATGCCCTTCATACCGTAGCCTATGGCCTTATCTGCTATCTGCTTGCATACAAACTGCTCATTGCTGGGTGTGCTAAGCCCGTAACCATTATTCTCTATCAGGAAGATGACCGACAGGTTCCAAACAGCGGCCACATTCAGCGCCTCATGAAAATCCCCCTCGCTCGTACCGCCATCACCGCTAAATGCCAGCGATACTTTTTGTTCTTTCTTCAGCTTATGTGCCAGCGCTATACCATCCGCTATGGCCAGCTGCGGGCCGAGGTGCGATATCATGCCACATATATGATACTCGTTCGCCCCGAAGTGGAACGACCTTTCCCTGCCCTTACTAAAACCTTCCTTACGCCCTTGCCACTGCATGAACAGTTTGTCAAACGGCATTTTGCGTGCGGTAAATACCCCCAGGTTACGGTGCAGCGGCATTATGTATTCATCATTATCCAGCGCCATGGTAGCACCTACGGCTATTGCCTCCTGTCCTATTCCGCTGAACCATTTACTGATCCTGCCTTGTCGCAGCAATACCAGCATTTTCTCCTCTATCATGCGCGGGCGCACTAATTCTATATATAGATCAAGCAGTTGCTCCTTACTCAGGTCTCCACTGTCAAATTGCATAATTATAGTTTATGGGGGCAAAAGTAACCTTAATACGACAATTTAGCAGGGTACGATTAGTATCGTCACTACAACGTCATCTGTCAGTATTTGAGTAATATTTCTGAGGCAAAGCATGTAAAACAAAGATTGTTTTATAAATTTACACCTGCTATTATAATAACCTTATCCAATATGAAGCACCTATCCTTTTTATTGCTACTCCTATTTTTTTTCTGCACTGCTACAAAGGCACAGACCCTGCCCGGCAATTTTAACCTCGTACCTAACCCGAGTTTTGAATTTAATTTTGATTCGTATTGGTTAGGAACAGTGAGTGCCGATACAAGTCTTGATGGCGATCCTATTTGTTGGATAAGGGCGAATAAAACCGGTCTCGTTCTTAGTTATGACTCCAGTGGGACTAGTACATATGCCACTCATTATTTAGCGCATACAGGGAACGGCTCCGCTGTAGAAGTAAATACGATTGGGAATGGTTATTTGATCACATCCGGGGAATGGTTAGATTCTGAGTTTCAGATGCGCACTTATCATCAGACCAGGCTTTTACAACCCTTAGTAGCCGGCACTACCTATTATTTTTCATTATATGCAGGGGTTTATAAAAGGTCAATAACAACCGCGCCTTTAAGCGATGCACTCGGAAATATAGGAGTATATTTTTCTATAGAGCAGTTACACGACTATAGTAATTTGGGTAGAATAAATGTAACGCCACAAATAAGATTTACAAGTTGGGATACAGCTGCAATATATGATAGCATGTTATACACTAAGCTATCCGTTACATACACTGCTACCGGCGGTGAGCAGTATATGACCATTGGCGACTTTGATTTCGTCGCACAACAAAACTATATTTATATATCTCCCTATTCCGCAGCAGGGGGCCAAACAGCGTCTATTACTTACTACCCAATCATAGACGATGTTTCTCTCGTTAGCGATACTACATTACCTATGATAAGCCTTGCGTATTTTAGCTTAGGTCGTGATACTATTCTTTGTCCGGGCACTACGATTACCATTGGTGGCGAACCAAACTTCTTTCACTATTTATGGAACACAGGAGATACATCGCGTTTTATAACTGTTGATACGCCAGGTGTTTACTGGTGCAATGTGGATTATGGTTGCAATACATACACCGACACAATACACGTATTACCCGCACCCCACCCGCCATCATTTAATCTGACAGATACTTCTCTATGTGCGGTGGCTGCTTATACAGTGCATATACCTACAGGCTACGCGCAATATATATGGAGCACAGGTGTGATTGGTGCCGATTCCATTACTATTGATTCAGCAGGTACTTATTGGGTAAGTGTAATTGCTGCATGTGGCATTCATTATGCCGATACTTTTTCGGTTACAGGTATAAATGCCACTATAATACCTTTTACTATTCCCGATAAATATTTGTGCACAGGTAATGATACCATAAAAGCGCCTGCAGGCTATGCAAGTTACCTATGGAGTACCGGCGACACGACTACATCCACTATTATTGATAGGCTGGGCATATACAGTATTACGGTAAGCAATACCTGCAACATTCACTTTACCGATACATTCCATGTACATAGTGTCATAGATAGTATAAACCTGGGCAACGACACGCTTATCTGTAACGGCAATTTTACGGACGAATTATCTATACCCGCTGCGCTTACAAACATTTTGTGGAGTACAGGGGATAGTACCCCGGCAATAACCGTAACAAATACTGGCAGCTATTTTGTCACTGCACAGAGCATTTGCGGCACCTTCTCAGACACTATAAACGTCACCTTCTGCGCACCACTAATAGATAGCATGTCTATCAGCGCCGATACCATTTGCAGTGGGCAATGCCTTACCTTCTCCGCCACCCTGCAAAACTACCCACAAACAGAAACATGGACCTTCACCGGTGGTAGTCCGTCATCGTATATTGGTGCCGACCCACCTTCTGTTTGCTATGCTGCAGCGGGAACCGACATGGTAAAGCTCGTGGTAACAAGTCGCGGAGGTACCGATAGTATGATAAAGGAAGTGGTGGTGTTGCCTGCGCCTCGCGGCTCGTTTGCTGATACTGTTATCACCGTTCCTTACAAGTCTTTCATAGAGTTGCAGCCATGCGTGCCTGCACAGCATACCATGTGGTACCACAACGATACTCTTGTTTGCGACACCTGTACACTGCTTACAGCAGATGCGGTCGACTATCACTCCACCTACACCTGCGTGGTCAGTAATGCCGGTTGTACCGATACCTGCACCTATACCGTATGGGTAAGCGGCATACCTACCGATGTATGGCTGCCCACCGCCTTCACCCCAAATGGCGATGGCAAAAACGATTATTTCCACATCATTACTGATAACCCCAATATACAAGTGCTAACCTTTTCGGTTTATAATCGCTATGGGCAGGAGATATACAATGTCGCTAATAACTCACAGGGCTGGGACGGCACTTTTAATGGCAATCATATAGATACAGATGTGTATTTCTGGTACCTCCGTTACAAAGTATACGGCAATGACACCATTTTCTTCAAAAAAGGCGATGTAACCCTAATAAGGTAGCACAATAAGCCGAAATAGCTCTTATGCCATACAGTCCCGTGACCCTTAATCGCACAATATCCTGGTATTCCGTACCCTCCATGGTTAAATACTCCCGACTAATCAACAATTCAACACCTCTCGAGAATAAAATCGACCCATCCTCCAAACTTATCCACACCGATTGTAAATTTCTACCAAAGTTGTACCTTTGTTCGACCGCAACAGCCACCTCCCGAAATTTATTGTAATATTTCAGGCTGCGCATTACGGTCATAAAATTATAAGTTATGACTAAGTACATATTTGTTACAGGCGGTGTTACATCATCATTAGGTAAGGGTATCATTGCAGCATCGCTCGCAAAGCTGTTGCAGGCAAGAGGTTTCACTACCACCATTCAGAAGTTCGACCCGTATATCAATGTCGATCCCGGTACGCTCAACCCCTATGAGCATGGCGAATGCTACGTAACAGAAGATGGCGCCGAGACCGATCTCGACCTTGGCCACTACGAGCGTTACCTCAATACATTTACATCGCAAGCTAATAACGTTACCACTGGCCGCATATACCAATACGTTATCAACAAAGAGCGCGAAGGTGCCTACCTTGGCAAGACCGTGCAGGTAATACCACACATCACCGACGAGATAAAGCGCCGCATGTTGTTGTTGGGCCAGGACAATAAATACGACATCGTTATCACAGAGCTTGGTGGTACCGTTGGCGATATAGAATCACTGCCATATATTGAGGCAGTTCGCCAGCTTAAGTGGGAGATGGGTACTGAGAATTGCCTTGTAGTGCACCTCACACTTATACCCTATTTAAAAGCCGCAAAAGAGCTCAAGACCAAGCCTACACAGCACTCTGTAAAAATGATGAGTGAGCATGGCCTGTTGCCCGACATACTTGTATGCCGTACCGAAGAGCCGTTGTATAAAGACCTGAAAAGAAAAATAGCATTGTTCTGCAACGTAACGCAGGATGCTGTTATAGAGGCACTCGATGCAGACACCATCTACGGTGTGCCACTCGAAATGATGCGCGAAAAGCTTGATGTTACCTGCCTCGAAAAGCTGCAAATGCCAATGGGTAAAGAGCCGGATCTCGCTAAATGGAAAGACTTCTTAAATAAATTACGCTATCCTAAGAGCAAGGTAACAATAGGCCTTATAGGTAAGTATGTAGAGCTGCAGGATGCATACAAATCAATCCTCGAGGCATTGATACATGCCGGTGCTATGAACGAGTGCAAAGTAGAAGTACGCAATATACATTCCGAATACCTGACGCGTGAAAACGCAACCGATAAACTGCAGAACCTCGATGCAATGCTTGTTGCGCCGGGTTTTGGTAGCAGAGGTATAGAGGGTAAGATAGATGCCATACGCTATGCGCGCGAGAATAAGATACCGTTCTTCGGTATATGCCTTGGTATGCAAATGGCGTGTGTGGAGTTCGCAAGGAATGTACTGGGCCTTAGCAAAGCACACTCTACAGAAATGGATCCCGATACCGATCAGGGCGTTATCTGTATGATGGAAGAGCAGAAAGCTATTACGCAAAAAGGCGGCACTATGCGCCTTGGCAGTTACGAGTGCGAACTGCGTGAAGATTCACTGACAGCAGGAATTTATGGAGACACTAATATCAACGAGCGCCATCGCCATCGTTATGAGTTCAATAATGAATACCTGGCTGCGTTTGAGCAGGCGGGTATGATACCGGTTGGTAAAAACCCTAAGACGGATCTTGTAGAAATAGTAGAAGTAAAGGACCATCCGTTCTATGTAGGGGTGCAGTTTCACCCTGAGTACAAGAGCACGGTAGAGAATCCGCACCCATTATTCGTAGCCTTTGTAAAAGCGGCCAAAGACGCGCAGGAAGAAAGAAATGCTGCCCTCCGCCATCATCACGAAAAAACAGCTGTAAAGAGCTAAAGTAGGGTATAAATATTGTTTGTTCGTCATTGCGATGAGCCTGCGATAGCTGCGAAGAAGCAATCTAACGAGCAAGAAACAAAGTCGCAAAGTGCTTATCTATTTTAGGAGAGCAGTTTGCGATACAAGCTTTCGCCAACTTGGCTGTACTTCATACGTACAGTGCAGGTTATTTGCTGTTAAACTATTTCCAATTTATATTTACCTCAAACCAGGAACTACCAATACATGCAAGGCAAATTATACAACAGCTTCCGTAGGATAACTACTAACAAAGTATACTTCCCCGAGATAGATGGTATTCGTTTCCTCGCTATCCTTATGGTGGTATGTTTCCACTCCTTTGGCTATCTGCTCGAAAAGGGTAATTTAAAGGCAATGCAGGGTTTTGAGGCGCATCCGTGGTTCAATCAGTTGCTGAGTAATGGCGGCCGAGGTGTGCAGTTATTTTTTGTACTTAGTGGCTTTATCCTTTGTATGCCCTTCGCGCATCAGTACATCAACCACGGCAAAAAGACCGACGTAAAAAAGTACTACCTGCGCAGGCTCACACGCCTTGAGCCACCCTACATTATAGCCATGATCGGTATCTTCTGTTTGCAGATAGTGATGCATATTTACACGTTCAAAGCTTTATTGCCACACTTGCTCGCATCGCTTGTATACAGCCATGGGCTTATTTATCATCATGAGCCCATCATTACGGTGGTTGCATGGTCTTTGGAGGTCGAGATACAGTTCTATCTTATCGCACCATTACTGTTCAGGTTGCTAAAACTGTCTGCTGTTACACGCCGCAGTGTGCTGGTGATCGGTGCCTTAGGTTTTATCTGCCTGCAGCATTATGTACCCACAGGCTTCGAAAGTATCTATTCAGAGATACAGTACTTCCTAATGGGCATACTCCTTGCCGACCTTTACGTAAGCAACTATGCGCATGGCACATTCAATAAAGTATGGGCCGTACCCGCCGCTGTAATAGCGCTGGCTTTTATCTCCTACCTGCCATTTCATCATGAATTCTATGCGCAGTTATGGTTTCCATTCCTCATCGCCTTTCTTTACTACACTATTATGAAGAATCATGCGTTGAAAAAGGTATTCAGCTTTAAGTTCATACCTGTTATCGGGGGCATGTGCTATTCCATATACCTTGTGCATTACACCATTATATCTTTTGTGGGCAGGTATGCTACACATATAGAAGTTACACAGTACTTCCTGCCAAACCTGTTCATACAGCTAAGCATATTGTGTATAGCAGTGCTGTTGGTATCTTCCATCTTCTACTTCTTTATAGAGCGTCCGTTCATGTCACAGAAATGGATAAACCTGCTTTACAAAAAGAACAAGAAGTACGATGATGCCGCTGATGCAGAACTTACATCTATAGAAGAAGGAAAGACTACACTACATAGCTGAGATGTTATGCAGGACAACGGGCGAGATATGCTGCATCCTGCCACTACCAAATGTTTCTGAAACTACGTTGTCAGAAATCCTAACACAAGAAACACGCAACCAACGGTTGCAAAGAGCATGCTAATATACCACATGGCCCGCTTTCGGGTAAGAATGGATATAGCAGATATAGCTATAGCTATCTGAAATATGGTGACCGCCTTAGAGAGTACAAGATGCTTATTCAAATGCATAACGGAGCTTTTATCCGCTTCATCGGCCTGTTGCTTTATTTCTGCTTTATCTTTCTCGTATCCTTTTTGTTTTTGTTCATAGTCTGCGGGTAGTTGCTTGTTCATGGCGGTAAGCACCTGTGCGGTACCCGCTGCTATCTCAGATTTTATACTCTTAGATTGATAAAAAGCCCACTTGTCTGATGACCGTACCTGCTCTAACAAAGCCTCGTTAGAATGATGATTGGCGAACAATCCCGCTATAGCGGCCAGCACAGCTATCACGGCTGTCGATAACGCTACGTTCAGCGTCCATTTTTCACGAGCCTCTTCTTTTTCTTCAAGATGCTCCCTTATCTCTTTTAGCTGCTCCGTCGGGTCTTCTAATTCTTCCATATTGGTAAGGTACGATTATACTTGTTATGAAAAGATGATGCTTTATGCGATATGCAAATGCTTCGATGCTACTTTTTGTCCGAAGAAGTTGGTGGCATGTGTGTCAAAGTCTTTTGTGTCGTCTGTAGTGTAGAACTCCATAGTGCCTTTCCTTGTTATCTGTCGTTCTATCTCCGTATGCCGCTGCAGGTAGTCTGCCAGGCTCTCCGCTACTATTTCTCCCTGTGCTACAATGTTTATATTGGCCGGCAGTACCTTCCGCATCTTATCTATCAGTAGCGGATAGTGTGTGCAGGCAAGCAATATAGTGTCTATGTTGGGCGAGGCGCTCATTAGTTCATCAAGATATTTCTTTACAAAATAGTCCGCGCCGGCGCTGTCATATTCGCCATATTCTACCAGTGGCACCAACATAGGGCAGGCCTTCTGATGCACCTTAATATCAGGGAAAAACTTGTTGATCTCTATCTTATAGGAGTCAGAGGTGACTGTGCCACGGGTACCCAGTACGCCTATTTCGTTGCTTTTTGTATAGTTGCCTATCACTTCAGCGGTTGGCCTTATAACGCCCAGCACCCTTTTATCGGGTGCTATTAGCGGCAGGTCTTGCTGCTGTATGGTACGCAATGCCTTGGCCGATGCCGTATTACACGCCACAACTACCAGTGCACATCCCTGCTTAAAGAACCACTGCACGCATTGCAGGGTGTACTCATGTACCGTTTCAAAAGAGCGGTTGCCATAGGGTGCGCGGCCATTATCGCCCAGGTATAGATAGTCGTACTGCGGCAGGTGCGCAGCTATAGACTTGAAGACCGTAAGCCCACCATATCCCGAATCAAAGACACCTATAGGACAACTCATGCGCATAAAGTTAAAAAGGAAAAAGTGTATGGCAATATAAACCTGACTAAACCGTTAATTCTTTACATTTGATGACAGATAATGGATATGATTTTTTTAAAACGCATATACAGTTTTTTACTACTTCTTATTGCCGCTACCACCGCCACTGCGCAGGACAAGCCCATTGGTTACTGGGAAGCGCACCTCCCCTATAATACCGCTATGGGTGTAACTACAGACGGCAACATGCTTTATGTGGCGTGTACCCAGGCTTTCTTTACTTACAATCCGGCCAATCAGCAGATAAATACCTATAGTAAGGTAGATGGAATGAGCGATGTAGGGCTGCAATGTGTCGGTTACGACCAGACAAGCGGAACGGCCATACTTGTTTATCAGAATGGTAATATTGACCTCTTTAAAGACAATACTTTCTACAATATCCCCGACTATAAATTGAAAACTGTAGCCGGTTCTAAAGCTGTTTACCAGATATACACCGAGAATGGTAAGGCATACTTAAGCACCACGCTTGGTGTATTAGTTATAGACCTTGTAAACAAACAGGTATCCGCTACGTACCAATTCATTGTCAATAATCAGTTCGTAGCCGTGAACGGCTTTGCTTCATTTGGCAGTTACTATTACACCATAACACCTGCAGGTATGTTCCGCGCCATGAAGTCTAACCCCGAGTTGCAGAACTTCCAGGTTTGGCAGTATGTAGACAGTATACACAAGGGCACTCATGCATTCACAAGCATCGCAGCTGTAGATAGCAATCTTTATCTGTCAAAATCAGACAGCGTATTTGCGTTCATGCATGACACGTTGCATCGCGTATATGCATCGACTAAGCAGATACTGAATATAGAGGCTGATAACAACAAGCTATTTGTAGCTGAATACCAGTCATTCGCAGGTGATGTAAAGATCATAGATTCCACTTACCATGTAATAGACTCTTTTACTGCGCCAGGCAAGACCGTGCAGGTAATCAATACGCTTGATGGCGGTATCTGGCTGGCAGATGCTTTTAATGGCCTGCTAAAGCGTACAGATGTAAACCAGGTAACAACGATAACCCCTGATGGCCCCGGCGACCCTAATTCTTATGACATCTATGTAAAAAATAAGCAGGTGGTAGTGGCGCACGGAGGATATAGCGATATCTATACCGGGGCAGGCAATACCAGCGGCATGTCGGTATTTGACGGTAATAGCTGGAAACAATACCGCGATTACAGTTATGGCCCCTTCGGTGATACTATAAGAGATATTGTAACAGTTGCTAAAGACGAGGCCGACGGCACTATATACGCCGGTTCTTTTAACTCCGGCTTATTTGCGTTGAAAACAGACGGCTCTTACACTATATACAAGCAAAACTCTTTTCTTGACCCCAGCCAGCCTAACCCAACTACTTACGAGGTAATAGGGCTGAAGTTTGATGCCAATGATAATCTGTGGCTCACGATGTTCGGCTCCGCACATGAGCTGTATGTGAAACCTGCCGGCGGAGACACGTGGTATAAATATGCAGTACCCTCCTATGCACGCCCATACCCCTTCCCGGGCGGCCCGATGGTTATAGACGATAATGGGCAGGTATGGTATGCAAGTGTAGATGGCGGGGGTGTTATAGCTTATAATCCCAACGGCACTTTTGCTGACCCGACCGATGACCTTAGTATCCACTTTACCACAGGTGTAGGATTTGGCAACCTGCCCAGTAATCACGTATTTTCTGTTGCCAAGGATAATACTAACAATATATGGGTCGGCACAGACAACGGTATAGGTATTATAAGCGGTTGCACAGCTACTATTGCTAATGAAATATGCGACGCCCAGATACCTATTGTACAATATGACCAGTTTGCCGGCTACCTCTTTGCCGGAGAGAGCGTACATACCATAACTGTTGACGGCGGCAACCGCAAATGGGTGGGTACTGATAATGGTGTATGGCTCCTATCGCCTGACGCGAGTAAGATCGTATACCGGTTTACACAGGACAATAGCCCATTGCCATCTAACCATATACAGAAGATAAGTATCGACGGCATTACCGGGGATGTGTACATAGGCACCGATGCCGGACTTATGACCTATCGCAGCACGGCTGTAGATGGCGGCACCACGAACAGTAACGTTATCACTTATCCTAATCCTGTGCCAAGCGGTTATACAGGCACCATAGCCATTAAAGGTCTTGTAGCCAATGCCGATGTGCGCATCACAGACATTGACGGGCAACTGGTGTACCGCACCATAGCACTGGGCGGGCAGGCGGTATGGAATGGCATGGACTATAAAGGCCACAGGCCACAGAGCGGTGTGTACCTTATATTCGTTACCAATAGCGATGGTACCGAAACCTATACCGGTAAAATGGTATTCATGCAATAGCCATGTTACAAAAGACCAATGGCATAGTACTACGCTCTATTAAGTACGGAGAAACCAGCCTTGTAACAAACATCTTTACCTCTGTATATGGTGTGCAGACCTATATGGTGCAGGGCGTGCGTACCGCAACTGCTAAACGAAACAGGGCTGCTGCATTGCAACCAGCTACACTGCTGAATATGGTAGTGTACCAACAGCCGCAGAAGAATATGCAACGCATAAAGGAGTTTGATGCTGCCTATATCTATACATCTCTACATGAAGAAGTAGTAAAGAACAGCATAGCTCTCTTTTCTGTAGAGGTGCTCCTGCGCCTGCTGCCCGAACACGCACCATTGCCAGAAGTCTTTGACCTTGCTTACGATTACTTTATTCAGATTGATAAAATGCCGCTACAGGCAATCGCCAATTTCCCGCTGTATTTCATAATTCAATGCAGCCGTATAATGGGTTATGAGTTGAAGGGTGGCTACAGCGAAGAAACTCCCTATCTGAATTTGCAGGAGGGAGCCTTTACATCAAACCCACCACTGCTGCACCACTACCTCAATGATGAAGACGCACGAGCTATAGACCACTTGTTGCCAATAGAGGATGTTTATAAGCTGGCGGAGATACAACTAAGTGCAGCCGCGCGTTTCCGGCTGCTGGAATGGTATATAGCTTTTCTACAACAGCACTCGCAGCACATGGGCAATATAAAGTCTATGGCGGTACTACAGGCGATATTGCATTGAGATGCATGCAGTAAGAAACTGTACAAATAACGTACTACATATAATAAGCGCGCTTATCTTTATACCCTTATCACCTCATACTCTCCGCAATGGCTAATTCTAAAAAGAAGAAAGAGACGCCCAAATACATTGTCATCGTAATAGCTGCGGTTGCAGTGATCATTATCCTCTATCTCTGCAAAAAGATGATGAAATGATATTTACCTAACGTGGATACTTTGCCAGCTCTACAGCCATGATATCGTACACTTTTTGCTTTAGCATAGCCACATCAGTAAGGGTTAAACCTTCTACCGGCACCGGTGGTAAAAACACTACCCTGTTCTTGCCCGGCCATAGCTTCCACCACGCACTGTAGTGCCACCTATGCACCGTATCGGGAAAGAGTACGGGCAATATAGGCGTCTGTGCTGCAATAGCAAGACGGAACGCCCCATTATAAAACTCCTTTAGCACAGCACCTGTTTCATTGAAGGTGCCTTCGGGAAAAATGACGATGTCGCTTTCGCGCTTTAAAGTGCGCCACATAAGGCGCATGCTTAGTGCGCGACTATGTGTACTGCTGCGGTCTACCATCACCACTATCTGCCGGTAAACAAAACCTAGTATGGGTACCTTTGATATCTCCTTCTTACCCAACGGCCTGAAATAGGAAGGCATGGAGGGGAATATGAGCAGCGTATCGAGGTAGGATATGTGATTGATAACGACGACATACCGCCCCTCGCGCGGCCGCCTGCCAAGAATGTGCACGGGCATGCCCATGCACCAGAACCATACCCCCGACCAGTATTTGACTATCTTATAAATACCTTCTCTGCCAGACTTAGTAGCGCCTATACTCAGTAATGCGAAAAACGGAGTGGCGATAAGTATGCTTACAAGGAATGTAATGACCACGTAAGCGGTGTAAAAAGGCTGTACTATTTTTCTGAACATCTAAGATGGCATTGTGACCCACGGACGTGCAACAGCCGTGCGGAATGGCCAAGGTATGGACGCGAGTATAATAATAAGCGCCACGAGCGTAAACCAGAACAATCTCTTGTATTTACGATCATCGTCAATGTTCTTCTTCGTATTGCTATAGCCTACGTGTATGAGTATAATGGCCAGCAGCATGGCTACCGTGTGCTCTACGGTATAGAATCTTTGCCCTGCATTCTTCATCACCTCACCGCCGGCAGACTTTAATAAGCCAAACCAGGGGCCAATGAAATAGAGATACAAGCCTGCAAGTAACTGCAGATCCGCACTGATGAGGAGGTATAATGGAGCGCGCTTATTGCCCGGCAGAAATGGCTTTCTTTTCGTCATACCGATGAACGCCTGAACGATAACAATAATGGCGAACAGTAATATTAACCAGCGAAGGATGCTGTGCAGCGAAACGATGAGATGATACATACAGTGTGCTTTTGTTGATTAAAGGTAGTGTGTGCAATTTAATAAACGTATTTATCTGGCAGTATCTTTTACCCACATTTTATTATTGATAAGTGTATTATTGAATACCTGCCTGAACGCTTGCATATAGCGCAGATAATCGTTCATGACGTGAGTATCGGTTTCCAGTATATTATTTACACATGCGCTGTCATCGGGGAAGGCGTAAAGGGCAGATGGACGACTGTTGTTTGCCTGTAGCAGATATCCGTTCATCAGCCATTGTTCCCTGCCTGAAAAATCTTCTACCGCGAAGTGACGGGTGTCTGAAAATATACTGTTGCCGTAAGCGAAAAAAGGTTTGCCATAACCAACGTAATCGAGCACGGAAGGCAATATATCTATCTGTTGCGTAACCTCGCGATAAGCACCATGCAAATTGGTATCGCCCGGCGCGTAGTATATTATGGGTATCGCGTATTTCGCCATGTTGTTGCCGTAATACCCGGCATCTTCGTAGACAGGGGCAGCATGGTCGGCAGTGATGACGAAGAGTGTATTATGGAACCACGGCTGCTTTGCGGCGGTCTCAAAAAATTTGCGCAACGCCATATCCGTATAAGCGATCGTCTGCTCGATAGGCAATGGCCCCGAAGGTAATATCTTCTTGTACTGCGGTGGTACACTGAACGGATCGTGGCTGCTGAGTGTGAAGACCGTAGTAATGAATGGCTCCTTCATTGTACTGATGCCATGCGCAAAGTATTGAAGAAATGGCTCGTCCCATATACCCCAATCTCCATCGTAGTCGGCTTCGTTATTGTACTGAGACCTGCCGTAATATTCATCATAGCCCGCGCCACCACAAAAGGCATCGAACGCCATGGTGCCATTTGTGCCGCCATGGTAGAAGGACGATGAATAACCTTGCATCTTCAGCACATTGGGCAGAGCGGTTATTTTATTGGTACCGTAAACCGATGTAGTAAAGGGACTTTCCATAAGCGCAGGTATACCAGCAATAACGGCGGGTATACCCTCGGCAGAGTGCAAGCCGTTAGCAAAAGCGTTAGAACAAATCAACGACCTGCCCATGAGGCTATCGAGAAAAGGTGTGTAGCCCTTGCTGCGGCCAAGGCCTGTATACTCTTTAGAAAAACTTTCGAGTATGATGACCACCACATTTTTTTTGTTCATAGCAGGGTGTGCATATCGCTTAATGGGGTTGATATACTTCGCTGTTTCTTCATCGCTCATGTAATGCAGCGCAGGCAACTCATCGGCATCTAAGGTATTGATGATGCTGAAAGGGGTATTGATGACTATTGGTACGAACTTACTATCTGATACGGTGAGTGCATCGCGTATACCAATGGGCACATAATTAAAACCACCCCTGATACCCAAGAGTGAAAGACCGGCTAATAATATCAATATACCCAACTGCCCGGCCTTGTAACCCCACGATGTTGGTTCTGGTGTTTGTTGTAAGGATGTCGCTTTTTTTATGCGCTTATTTGTCTGTACTAATAACATTACCACTACGATCCATGCAAGTGGTACATACCAGAAGCTAGTGATGAAGTGTGGCAACAGGGAAAGGAAATCACCCTTGCGGGTTACCATATCGAGTACATCGGCAGTGGAGCGTTTGAGATTGAACGGGAAGTATGCCCAATCTGATATTTCAAAAGCCAGCCCAATGGCATTGACAATGATAAATACGATCTGTGTGATACGCTCCCAACGTGGATGTGTGTATATGCGCACCGGTAAAAAGAACAATAATATATACAAACTGTTGAGCACGAGTATTGCAGAAATATCGAACCGGAGCGCGAAGAAGCACGACTTTAAAAAAGACCATAGCGTGATGCCTGAGAAATAATGGATATTGAGCAATACGAGTACACACCTGCTGGTGAAATAGCACAGCAGCAGAAACAGTATCTGCAAAACCAGTCTTTTGGTCTTTAGTAAAAAGAACTTCATGCAGGTTACCAGTTCATTCTTTCACGTAAACGTTTGATATGCTCCATATGATGACGACTGTGCCAGGCATACATAGCTACCACTTCCCACATAGGTACTTCGCGTTTGTACTCAGGGTGATAGTAAGTGCGTGTCCAGTCGGGGGGCTGCATATCTTTTAACACTGCTACCATGCGGCGATGTAAGGCATGCAGCAGGGTGATCGAAACATTTACAGGAACTGTCTGCGAGTCGCTGAGCTTTGCCCACTCTTCTTCTTTATATGGCTTTATGGTTGGGTTATCTTCCGTAAGCGCCAGCTTGATGCGTATATATGCATTCATGTGGCTATCCGCAAGGTGATGGATGACCTGCTGCACCGTCCATCCGCCGGGGCGATACGGGGTTTGTAGCTGATACTCGTCGAGGTTCTCGATCAGCACGTCGAGCCAGGACGGTAGTGCCTCGAGGGCTGCCATCCATTTTTGTTGCAGCGCAGGGCTGTGTTCCGTGGGTGGGGTATATGAACCAATTGGGTATTTGAGTTCTTCGAGAGTGGGTTCCATAGCGTAAATTTAATTCTACAATTTGACAATCAGTTAATATGGCAATTAGCCAATGTAATAATCCGATAATTTGTCAATATATATTGCGGAGGTGTAGTAATGAAAAAATGATGAAAACGGGGTGATGAGTATGGTGTTAGTGAGGGCTTTATTTTTTCTTTTTGGGGTGTAGTGTTTTTGTTATATCTATGATAATCAATCTTTTAGAAGGGAAGCGGTGACCCCATTTGGATATTGTGGGGTGTGCTATCCGGGCTTTTCTATTTCCCCATTTTGCCGGCAGTGGGGAAAGAAAATGGGTGAGTTTATATTCGCTATTCTTTGAAGTAAACCCTCCCTTTCGCGACACAAGATACTATCGTTAACAAGGCGAATCCAAATTTTGAGGGTTGATTTTACAGATTTATCTGAACAATATACGAGGACTAATTGCCATTGTTATTACTGGTTTCTATGCAAGTGTTAGATTGCTTTGTCACAGCTATCGCAGGCTCCGCGCAATGACGTTGCGGTATTATTTTTAAGCACTTTCCACTGTTGATGTTTCTGTCTGGTGGCGATAGAGCTTTGCGTAGCTGCCGTTGAGCTGCATCAGCTCTTCGTGGGTACCTTGCTCTACGATGGTACCATTATCAAGTACTATGATAATATCGAACGTCCAACTGGTGAAGATGCGATGAGTGATCACAAAAGTTGTTTTGTCTTTTAAATAAGTAGTAAGGTTTGCGAGAATGGTTTTTTCTGTTTGTGTGTCTACGGCGCTCAGACACTCATCGAGCAGCAGCAGTTTACTATTCTTTAATATAGCTCGCGCCAGTACCATGCGTTGCTTTTGTCCGCCCGATAGCATTACGCCACGCTCGCCTATCATTGTTTCATAGCCATTGGCGAATGTGCTGATGTCTTTATCGAGATCGGCCATGCGCGCGGCTTCCCTTACTTCTGCTTCACTGGCATCATCCTTACCAAATTTTATGTTGTTGTAGATGGTGTCTGAAAATAAATAAGCCTCCTGTGGCGCATACGATATCTGCCTGCGCAACTCGTGCAGATTGAACTTTTTTATGTCCATACCGTCGAGCAGTACTTCGCCATGCGAGGTATCGTACATACGCAACAGCATGTGCGCCAGTGTGGACTTACCTGAGCCTGTCTTACCAATAACAGCGACTTTCTTACCCGCGCCTACTGACAGTGAGAAATTCTTTAGCGCAGTGATGCCTGTATGCGGATAGGTGAAACTGATATTATTGAAGGCAACAGCGCCTTGCAGCTTTTGTGTAGTGGCATTTGCAGGCGTAATGATATCCGGAGCAGTGTGAAGAAACTCATCAATTCTTTTTTGCGATGCACCAGCGCGCTGCGTCATAGAGGCTACCATACCTATACTGGATATAGGAAACATAAGCAGGTTGATGTAAATAACAAACTCAGCGATGTTACCGATAGTGATACGTCCGTGAATAGCAAAATAACCGCCGATAAGCACGGTGCATATCATACTGATGCCCACAAAGAAGTTCATAGAAGGGAAGTAGAGCGCTTCTGTAAGGGACAGATTTATAGAGCTGTCCTTATATAATTCAGAGTTATCCTTAAAGTAGCGGAACATATTATTCTCCTGCACAAAAGACTTTATTACACGCACACCTGAATAGGATTCCTGCGCGGTAGTTGTAAGCGCCGAAAGCTGCGCCTGTATCTTACCGCTCTTTTTAAAGATGATCTTGTTTACAATGTAAATAGTAAGCGCCAACAGCGGCAATGGCGCCAGTACACCGAGTGTGAGTGCCACGTTCACGTTGACCATTTTCCATACACAAATAACCACGATGCCCAGCATGGATGTGAAATACATAACAGAGGGGCCCGTGTACATGCGCACACGACTCACATCTTCAGAGATACGGTTCATAAGATCGCCTGTAAAATGTGACTTGTAGAATTGTGTATTGAGCTGCTGGTAGTGGTTGTAAATTTCATTCTTCTGATCGTACTCTATAAGGCGAGACATGACAATAAGCGTTTGCCTGGAAAGGAACATGAAGAACCCGCTTAACAGCGCCAATCCCAACAATATCATTCCGCCTTCGAATACAGATGAGGCAATACTATCTTTTATGGCGGCACCGTTAGCGGCATTGGCCGGATCGTGAAAGGCAGCCACTTGCTTTTGCACACTGTCAATAATATCTTTTACCACGGAACCGGACTGCACAGCGAAAAACCTGGAAATAATAACAACCACCACACCTAACAACAACCGCCACTTATACTTGATAAAATACTTATTGATCGAGCCCAGATTCTTCATACGCCTGCAAAGGTCGGGAAATGAGCAATACAGTCAGTAGTAGCGAAAGAATGTTTTTATGCTTTCTTATTTACATGTTACTTTTGCAGCCACATTATAATATATACATGAAAGTAGCAGTAGTAGGGGCCACGGGCCTTGTAGGCAGCACAATGCTGCAGATATTAGCAGAAAGGGATTTCCCGGTAACAAAACTGATACCAGTAGCCTCAGAAAGGTCTGTAGGTACTACAGTTACCTATAAGGGAAAAGAATATCCTGTAGTAAGCGCTGATACTGCTATTGCTATGAAGCCTGCCATAGCACTGTTTTCAGCGGGTGGATCTGTGTCTTTAGAGTTAGCTCCTAAGTTTGCTGCAGCGGGTTGCCGGGTGATAGACAACTCATCAGCATGGCGCATGAAGGAAGGTATAAAGCTGGTGGTACCAGAAGTGAACGGCGATGCGCTTACCGCAGAAGATATGATCATTGCCAACCCGAACTGCTCTACCATACAAATGGTGATGGTGTTGCAGCCGTTGCATAAGAAATACAGTATAAAGCGTGTAGTAGTAAGTACTTACCAGTCCGTGACGGGCACCGGACAAAAGGCCATTAAAGAAATGATGGATCAGCGCGGCGGCGGTACAGAAAACACAGTGTATCCGCACCGTATAGACATGAACATCATTCCACATATAGATGTTTTCCAAGATAACGGTTATACAAAGGAAGAGATTAAAATGGTGCAGGAAACCTGCAAGATAATGGGTGACGACAACATACGCGTTACAGCCACCACCGTACGTGTACCTGTGCGTGGCGGGCATAGCGAAAGCGTAAATATAGAATTCAACAAAGATTTTGAAGAAGCGGACGTTAAGGAATTACTGTCGCACTCGAAAGGTGTGACCGTGGTTGACGACCCATCTAAGAATTTGTACCCTACTCCACTGCATGCAGAGGGTAAAGACGAAGTATTTGTAGGCCGCATACGCAGAGATCACTCGCAGGCAAATACACTTAATTGCTGGATAGTATCTGATAATCTGAGAAAAGGTGCTGCCACCAATGCAGTGCAAATAGCACAGTACCTGCTGGATAAGGGGTGGGTGAGATAATTAATAATGCTGTCGCGATTCTATAAGGTCACCGTGACAGCATTATTACATATAAGTAAGTTTTTTCCTAAAATTCCTGATTGATTATGTGACCGTAGACGGTCTCCATATCCTGTGCTGTGGCGAACCACCAGCGGACACTTGCACCCTCAAAATCGATGAAATATCGTTGCTCTTCGGCATCAGTGCCTATATTCAGAGAGCTTACATAGGCCATATTTACAGGCCTGTTGAAATAGTTGGTATTGTCGTCATTTGCGGGACCGCTGATAACGGAGCATACTAATTTTGCCATAGCAGATAAGTTTATGATACACATAGCAATATCATGCCGCATTATTTTATCTCCATACCTATGCCTTTCTTTATCCTTATAGTGGCCTGCTGCCCCTTTGTGTTGTAAGCAAGAATGTTGTACTCTTTTTTACCGTCTGTAAGCATTATGTTCGCAGTGTTGGGGGGTTCTGTGCCTTCGTTATCGGCTATGATGGTAATTACATCTACTCCCTGCCCTGACAGTGGTATGCGCAATCTGTATTTATTTTTCTCGAGGAAATAGCGCTTCAGGTAATCCTTGCCATTGTATTGCAGGGTAATAATATCACCATCTATGTGCCCGCCATCCCATACATCTATTACCACGGTATCGGAGTGCCATTCATATACTTTCTCTACACCTGCAGTTACTTTGTCTGTAACCAATGGTGCAGGCTCATCGGCTACCGCATCCGCTTTTTTTGCTGTCGCAGCGTCCACCGACCTTTTTTTCATGGAGATAACTGTATCGAATTTATCGCCATTGCCAAACAGGCGGTCTATCTCCGCTTTATTGCTAAAGGTGACCACGCCACCTGTGCATGCAGTATTATCTGACTCATTGCTGGTTATTGAGCCATACAGAAGTACACTCTCGGTGGTTTGCTTATAAGTAAGTGCAGCATCTATGAGGCACATAAATGCATTGGTATGTACCTCATGCGAATAAATAATATCTGTCTCTTTAAATGATAGTGTGCGGTTGCGCCTATCGAGCATGCCTTTTATAGATGCTTTTGTTTCATTTGGCTCCAGGTAAGTAATTGAGTAGCCGTTTACCGTATTGCCTTCAGTAGTAACTACTAATCTGTATGGAAAGGTTTCGCCGCTGAGTACAGTGAGTGAGCCTGTAAGCGTTATTTCTTTAGCGGGCTTAGACTGTGCCGATAAACCCAAAGGCATAATAAAGAGTAAACAGGCAAAAAAGATATACCTCATAGCGGCAATAAACAGGTTGTAAGCCTCGAAAATACAGGAAATTGGGATAATGCATGGCGTAAACACCGGATTTAAACCAGGGAAACATCTATGCCCAATAATTATATGCGATAAATGAGTGGGGTGAATTGACTATGGAATGTGTCTGAAAGGAAAAAAATATTATCTTTGCGCTCCGATAGAAATATGGAGGCTGTAGCTCAGTAGGTTAGAGCATCAGATTGTGGTTCTGAGGGTCGAGGGTTCGAAACCCTTCAGCCTCCCTTAAGTTATCAAAAAAAAGTGCCGCAAAACGGCACTTTTTTATTATCTTCCATCCCCGATATTACTGTATCGCAATTATCTTTGTAAACCATTATTGTTTTATATTTAAATTTTAAGAAAATGAGCTTAGAGTTATCAGGTAAACTTATTGCCAAGTACGAACCACAGGAGTTCGGTGAGAAAAAATTCAAAACACGCGAATTCGTTATTGAGCTTGCAGAAGAGGTGAACGGAAATGTGTACAGCAACTATGCTAAAATGCAGCTGGTACAAGCTAAATGTGATATAATAGACCGCTACAATATAGGTGATGCAGTAAAGGTGAGCTTTAATGTAAGGGGCCGCTCTTATACCGATAAGAAAGATGGCTCTACCAAGTACATAACTAACCTCGACGCATGGCGCGTAGAGCCTGCAAACGGCGCTACCGGTGGCGCTCAGCAGCAAGCAGCACCTGCATACAACAATAACAATGCAGGCGGCGGCAACAACAATTACAGCACAAATAATTATAACCAGTCGCCTGAAGCGGTTGATGATCTTCCATTTTAATTGAACAAAAACTGACCGTTTTTATGCGCCGATACCTGCGTTCCATTACCATCATCTGTCTTACTACCGTACTCTTCAGTGCGTGCAGCAAGATACCCGACCATGCAAAGTACATACCTAAGGATGCCATAGTGGTGGCCGGTGTGAACCTGAAATCGCTTGGCAAAAAAATAGCCTGGAATGTGCTTACGGGCAGCAAGCTATTTAAGGAAATGGAGCAGCGTATGCCCGACAAAAATGCGAAAGACGCCATGGGTGGCCTGGAGCACGCGGGTATAGACGGCGCTAACACATTTTATGTATATGTAAAAACGGACAAAAGATTTACCGGCGGTAACAGGGTAACGGCACTTGTGCCGTTATCTGATGCCGGCGAGTGGGAAGCATTTGTAAAGAAGACCTTCCCTAATGCTACCATCAAGCAACATGGCGATCGTAAAGAGGCTAGCCTGGCAAAAGGCATGTATGCAGGATGGAACAGCAAGCTGATGATCGTTATCAATGTATTGCCAAACCCTGCTGATTATTACAATCCACAGGCGATGATGACACAGTCGACGGGTGATTCTACAGCACCAGCGCCATCACAAGTAGATGATAACACCATGGCCGCTGAAATGGATAATGCCTTCGGCGTAACAAAAGAAAACTCTATAATAGAGAACAAGCGCTTTACTGAACTGGAAGGCGAAGGCCATGATATCTCTTTCTGGATGAACTATGATGTGCTGGTGAGCCAGTACATGAGCGAGAACATGAGTGAGAAAATGGGCGGACTGTCTATATCAAGCGCACTATGGAAAGATGCCGCAGCAGCCTCAGGTATTGACTTTAAACAAGGTAAGATAACCGGCGACTCCAAGTACTACATGTCGGACGAACTGAAAGATATTTGCAAGGAACTGGGTGGTACCAATGCCGATAAGGACATGATACAGCGTATGCCCAGCCAGAACATGGATATGATGATGGCCTTTCATCTATCACCAAAAGGATTAAAAGCAATATTGGAAAAAACAGGTATGCTTGGCTACGCCAACATAGCCCTTATGACGCAGAACATCAATGCAGATTATGTGCTGGATGCATTTACCGGTGATATGGCCATAAGCGTGAACGACCTGAGTATGAAAAGTGAAATGAGGACTGACAGCATGAATGGGGTAGCGTTTAGCCATGCTGACATGAAGCCATCTCTGAGTGTTACCTATACTTTAAAGATCAACAAGAAAGAGAATTTCAATAAGCTGTTTGGCATGCTGAATGAAAGCGGTATGCTGCAGCCGATGGGTGCTAATACGTATGTATTCCCTATGGGCGAGCATGATAGTGCTTATGTAATGATCAACGACCAATATGCAGTAGTATCTAACAAACAAGCTTATGCAAGTGGTTTCCTTGCAGGTACATTCAAGAGTCAGAAGATGACCGATGCGGCGTCTTCTACCATCAATGACCATGTATTTTCCTGGTTCCTCGACGTGCAGCAGGCTGCCAAGGGTATAGACCCGGGCATTACTCAATCGGCACACGATTCTGTAATACTTGCGGAAAGCAAAAAACTGTTGAGCAATGTTTCTTTTAGTGGTGGCGCATTTAAAGGAAATGCTTTTGAATACCACATGGAAATAAATTTTATGAATACTGAGGAGAACAGCATCATACAATTGCTCGACTTTGGTATGAAGATCAATGATGCAACAAAAACAGGAAATTAGTACTAAAGACGGCATGAAAAGCTGTCCTTAGCCATAATATAAATGACACTGCCAACATATTGCAGATAATACACGTCTTATATGTAGGAATAGTGCCGGTAACAATTATCTTTGTTTTAACGATATTTATGACCTTAGTAAAAAAACAACCAATGCGCAGATCATCTTTATACCTGATAGCAGGGGTACTTGCCATAGCGGCGGTAACGCTTAACAGCTGCAAGAAGGTAAACGGAATCAATAATAATCAGGTTATAGAAACCCCATATAGCCTTTACGCTGCTGATAGCGCAGGAACGCTCTATAACTCAAACGATGGCAAAACATTCACCGTGATGTTTACACCAGACGGCTATCCTTCACGTGCTATTTGTATAGCAGATACAAATTTACTTTGGGTAAAGAAAAATCTTTACATCAGCCAAAACAACGGCGTTTCATATAATCGCATGTTTAACCATTCGTATGACTCTGTTTCAGATTTTGTTCACCCCGGCCCTCCTCCGGTAGTTCCACCACAAGATGTATATGGTACATATCTTCATTCAAACCAAACGATGATATATAACATGCAAGGTTGGGGACGCACTTATATCATATCTAGTGACCCTGCTTATTATAACTCGCTTGGTATAGCTTTTTCAGATAAAGATGGGATATTGGGTTCATGGCAGACCGAACTTTATTTTGATACGATAAATATTCTTCCCGGGTATCACATAACCTCTTTTACACAACTTAAAAATGGCACTGCCTTTGCTTTAGATTATCATACGGAAAAGACCATTTATAGACAAAATAAAGGTACCTGGTGGACGGCAAAACCCATTGTAACGCCATTACCAAGTGGTACATTACCAGGTGTATATTCTTTAGGCCACTACAACAATGAGCTGATAGCAATTGATAATTCAGGAAGAAACGGCGCGTTTTACAGTGATGACTCCGGAGCTAACTGGCTACCATTTACCGGCCTGCCTAGTAATGTACCTTTACAATGCTGCTATTCTCCGTTTGAGCAAGTATGCATGGTGGGCACTAAGGGTGCAGGATTATATATCCTTAACCCAAATTTACATACATTCCAAGCTAACAATAACGGGTTGGGGGTAAACGCTGTAGTAAATAACATCACAGCCAAAGAAAATATTTACAAAAACAACACGACTCAGCAATACATATACCTTGCTACCAACAGTGGTATTTATCAGAGTGTAGACGGTGGGCAGAACTGGGTATTAGACTATAAAGGAAATTTCATAAATATCTACTGATCCGGCTCTTCGCCGTCATCACCTAAGATATCTGTCAGGTCGCGCCGCTGTTTTTTAGTGGGGCGGCCTGTTTTACTTTGGCGCTTGCCGGTGTAGAAACTAGTGGTTAAAGACTGGCTTTGCTGTTTGTCTTCTTCTGTTGTAAGGTCTATGTAGTTCTTTATGGCATCTTCATAGCTTACCCTGTTTTGCAGCAGCCCTGTTACCTCTATGTGCCATTTGCGGGCGGGTGTTTTTATTTCGTACCTGTCGCCTATAGATACCGGTTTGGCCGGTTTTACGTTCGAGCCATTCCATTTTACCTTACCACTTTCTATCTCTGCTGTGGCTAGTGTACGCGTCTTATATATGCGTATCGCCCACAGGTATTTATCGAGCCTTGTTTTATCTGCCATGTCTTTGAAGTAAAAAGTTAAAAGTTAAAAGTCAAAACCACAAACCGCAATAGAGTAATAAATTACTGAACTTGCCTGGTATCCTTTGCAATTTACGAATGAAAGAAGTATTTAAGTATGTAGTAGTTGTTTACTAATTTTACCGTTCATGAAGTCAGTCATTGTTTTCGCATCAGGTACAGGCACTAATGCCGCGGCTATTATAGCGCATTTTAAAACTACAGGTGGCGCTAAGGTGGCGCTTATAGTAAGTAATAAGGCTGAAGCAGGAGTGCTGGATATTGCCCGTAAAGACGAAATACCGTTTCTCATCATCAATAAACAGACCTTCAATGAAACACTACTGATAGAGCAAATGGATGAGTATGATCCTTCGCTTATCGTTTTGGCCGGCTTTCTATGGAAAATACCTGATACTGTTATACACCACTACCGCGGGCGCATTGTAAACATACACCCCGCATTGCTACCAAGATATGGCGGTAAGGGTATGTATGGCAACCATGTGCATAAAGCAGTCATTTCCGCAGGCGATAGCGAATCGGGCATAACGATACACTATGTAGATGAAGTGTACGACAATGGTGATATACTACTACAGGCGCGATGCAAAGTACATAACGATGATACCCACGATACATTAGCCGACCGTATACACGCACTGGAGCATTTTTATTATCCAAGAGTGATCGAGTATTTACTAAAGTAAACCATAGTAAGTCATCGAAAGATTTTTCTATATTGCAATTTAATAAAGCTCTATATCTTGAAACCTAAAATAAGCCTGCTATTAGTTATACTTATTGCCGCCCTACCATTGTTCGCACATCTCGATTCAATTCCTATGCACGTTTGGGATGAATCAAGACTCGCCGAGAACACTTTGGAAATGAGGTATGATAATAACTGGATAGTTACCCACTATAACGGGGCGCCTGACATGTGGAATACAAAGCCTCCGTTTCTGATTTGGGTACAAGTACTGTCTACAAAAATATTCGGAAATAATGAATTGGGGGTACGCCTGCCATCTGCATTAGCAGCTATGCTCACCTGCCTTTTGCTATGGTGGTTCTTTACTAAAAAATATGGCGAACCGCTGCTTGGATTTATTGTTCCGGCAATACTGGTATGTGTACATGGATATATAGTAGTACATGGTACACGGACAGGAGACTATGATGCAATGCTAACATTATTCACGACAGGTTATGCTTTGTTCTATTTTCTGTATCTGAATGAATCCAATAAAAAATATTTAAGAATAGCTATCGGGTTACTTATACTTGCTGCACTAACAAAGGGGGTGCAAAGCCTGATATTCCTGCCAGCGCTTTTGATATATACGGTATATAAAAAGAAGGCGATCAGTTTATTAAAGCAAAGAGACCTATATATTGGCATCGCAGCATTTTTGATCGTTGTGGTGGGTTATTATTTACTGCGCGACCATTATAATCCCGGGTACATAAAAGCCGTGCAGGAAAATGAATTGGGCGGTCGATATAGCAAAACAATAGAGAACCATGCCGGAGATGTATGGACCAACTATGATCTGCTTATAAAAGAGTACTTCACCACATGGTACCTGATGGTATTGCCGGGAATACTTTGTGGCCTGCTTAGCAAGAAAAAGTGGCTTCAGGAAATGACCATTTTTACTACGGTACTCGCCCTTTTTTATTTCCTTGTTATATCCAGTGCAGCAACGCAGATCTGGTGGTATATCATGCCACTATACCCGTTGTTGGCTGTAATTGTCGGCATCTTCGTATATACTCTTTGCTCCCTACTTATAGAAAACATTGCGTGGAAAAGCGTGCTGTCCTATAATCCTCTACCATACGTTCTACTATTTTTTGTGCTGGTGATGCCTTACAGCACTAGTATAAATACAGCTCTTGATAACAAACTTGATGGTTATTTAAATGATGAAGATAGGGGTATGACCGCTTTTATGAATGATGTAGTGAATAAACGCAGAAATATTGATGGATACACGATCGTTAATGACAACTTTAATCCCAGTATTTATTGGTTTACCAAAGTGGTCAAGTATGAGAATAGGCCAATAAAATTTGAAGAGAAAGACCAGATAGTTATTGGCAGTAGGGTGATCGCTTATACTGCAGAGAATAAAAAGTATATAGAAGAACATTACGCAGCTCATGCAATAAATACCTTTCAGAGTGTAACCATATATAATGTTGATGGAAGAAAACAATAGTTACGGCCTGTCGATAGTAGTGCCTGTATACAATGAGGAACAGGTAGTGGAGCAGCTTGTAGCGCGTCTTCTAAAAGCTGTGTTGCCTTTAGAAATACCTTACGAGATCATATTTGTAAATGATGCCAGCAAGGATAACACCCTGATAAAACTACTGGCTGCCTGTAAAGAAAACCCCAACCTCCACTACATAAATTTTTCCCGCAATTTTGGCCACCAGGTAGCTATCACAGCAGGCATGGACTATGCAACCAAGGATGCAATTATAACTATTGACGGTGACCTGCAAGATCCGCCGGAACTGATAGGAGCGTTGTATCAGCAATATCTGCTGGGGCATAAGGTGGTGTATGCAAAACGGTTGAAAAGGAATGGTGAAACCTTCTTTAAAAAATTTACCGCCCGGGCCTTTTACAGACTGATGGCAATGCTTGTATCATTCGATATACCGGTTGATGTTGGTGATTACAGATTGATAAGCCGTGATGTACTGCAGTACCTGCAGCAAATGAAAGACTATGATAAATATCTGCGGGGGCAGATAGCATGGCTTGGCTTTAAAAGCACTTATATTGAATATGACCGTGACGAACGTATGTATGGCAAGACTAACTACACGCTTAAGAAGATGATGCGGCTTGCGTTCAATGGGATCACTTCATTCTCTGATTCACCATTGAAGATAGCAACTAAGATGGGTTTTGTAGTTTGCTTCATGTCTTTTCTTATAGCCTTATATGCCTTGTATAGCTACTTCATAAAGCAGGTAACCGTACCCGGCTGGGCATCTATAATGATAACTATAACCTTCCTCGGCGGGGTGCAGCTATTATCGCTGGGTATATTAGGCGAGTACATAAGCCGTATCATTAATAATGTACGCAAGCGCCCGCAATATGTTATTGATCAGACTTCTATAAAGAAAGAAAGTTCGGTACAGTATTAGCATAAATTCAAAGACCAGGCATTAATGCCTGGTCTTTGAATTTATTTTATTTGCTGCCTTTACCTTGTAAAAGTTGTAGTAAGGGTTGTCATTCCAACTGTAGGATTGTAATAATCATAGCTAGAACGGTTAATTATAACTTTATGTCCGGTGAAAGTCCCGGTTCCAGCACTTATACCGGACAAAGAATCTGCGGGAAATGATAAAGTCGAATTAGTACAATTAAGCGTCGCAACTATGTCTAGAAATTCCGTATAAATATGTACTCTATTAGTAGTGTTTGAAGCTATGTAACCGATAGTTGAATACGTGTTTGTATCGCCTGCATAAATATTAGTGACTGTGTAGGCTGATACAGATGCTATTTCTCCGTCGCAATTTGAATTGGCAAGTATATTCAGATTAAATCTGAATTTCCTTGTACCTGAAGAGGCAGATGATGCATTTATGAGTATCGGGTAGGTTCCTGCTGGCGTTGAACCATCAATCTTAAAAGTAAAAGTACCGGCATAGGCGGGTGTTCCACTTAGTGTCGATGGATCTACTGTTACACCAGTAGGTAAGCTATCTACTTCAGGTGTTAATGTCACAGCTTCTTGTGTGCCGGAATTAAATGCGACACCCACTACTACGACAATCGAAGTATCAAAATATTGATTAACGGTAACGTCCGATAATCCATTTACTGTGTAATTTATGGTGTTATTGCTCGATTTCTTGGAGCAGCCATTGAACATGATCACTGCGCACAGCAGTGTCAAATAGAGGTAGGTTTTTTTCATTTATTTGGTTTTAAGGCGCAAAAGTAATGAAAAAAAATTATCTATTACATGTTATTCAGGAACAACTGCGGAACTACACCCAGCAATAATACTATAACACAGGTAAGTATTAGCAGGAATTTATCACCGGTTGTTACTTCGCTGTTCATTTCAGGATTGCCATGTTTGAAGTACATGGCGATGATGACGCGGAAGTAGTAATAGACACTTATAGCCGCCATCAACAAACCAAATATTACCAGCCACATAAGATGGCCTTGCTGCACTACGGCCATCAGCACATAGTACTTTGCCATAAAGCCGCCGGTAAGCGGTATACCCGCCAGAGAGAATAAGAATATAGTGGTAACAAATGCAAGCAAAGGATTTTTCTTAGCAAGGCCATTAAAACCATCATAGGTATAATCCTTCAGCTTCATTAATACTGCGAAGATGCCTACGGTAGCTACCGTATAAGCAACTGCGTAAATAATGATGCCCTGCCAGGCTATAGCATTAACCGCAAGCACTGCAAACAGCATAAAGCCCGCTTGAGCTATAGAAGAGTACGCAAGCATGCGCTTCACACTTTGCTGGAAGACAGCCGTAACATTACCCACAAGCAATGTGGCCGCCGTAACAACGGAGAGTACAAACGTCCACCGCTCACTGAGTGAACCAAATGATACCTGGAATAAACGAATGAATGCGAAGAATGCTGCTGCCTTAGCGATAGTAGCCATAAAAGCAGTGAACGGTGTAGGCGAACCATCATATACATCGGGCGTCCACATGTGCATCGGCGCTGCCGAAACTTTAAAGCAAAGCGCTATCATAATAAATACGATACCTGCAAGTGCTAATGGATCTAATGAGTCGGCATGTAGTACGCTGGCCATCTCCATTATATTAAAGGTGCGCGATGCGCCATACAGCAAGGTGATACCCATCAATAATATACCCGTAGAAAATGCACCCATCAGGAAGTATTTGAGCGATGCCTCACTGCTCTTGAGGTTGCGCTTGTCGCTACCGGCAAGTATGTACTGTGGTATAGATAGTATCTCAATGCCTATAAACAGCATGAGCATATTATTGTACGTAGATAAAAGGTAAAGACCGCAGAAAATAAACATTATCAGCGCGAAGTATTCCGCTACATGCATCCCCACTTTTTGAATATCCTTCCTTACCAATAGTATATAAAGGCATCCGCAAGCTGTCATGAGTGTATTGAACCATAGAGAATAATGCTCTATGCGCAGCATGCCATGAAAAGGAAGCTGTGGCGCATTGGGCGATGTAGTAACAAGATCCCAGATATTTACGCCCAGCAATACAAAGAAAAGCGCCGCAGCAAGTGTAGCGATGCTCTTTTTGTTGTCGGTCATAAGACCAGCAAACATTATGATAATACCTAGGACTGTAGCAGCAATAATTGCCTTCATAAATTCTTTAATTCTAAAAGTCAAAAGCTATGAGAAACCTCATTCGCTTTATTGTTATTTACTTAGCCAGCATACCGGCAACACCTGATGTAAGATCCAGCAACGGCTTAGGATATACACCCAGGAAAATGATAAGGCTGATGATAACCGCCAACCCTATATATTCATTCGCACTCAAGTCTTTCTTTATAACCATTGGCGTTACATTGCCATAGGCTGCCTTCTGCACCATATTTAAAGTATAGATGGCTCCCAGTATTACACCAAGGCCTGCCACAACCATAAACGTTATGTGATACATACTACTACTTTCAAAGATGCCATTGAAAAGCATAAACTCACCTACAAAACCATTGGTAAGTGGCAGTGCGATATTCGCAAGAGATATAATGACCAATGCTATTGCCATCTGTGGCGCCACGGTTGCCATGCCACCGAGCTTCGTCATATCGCGCGTACCCCATCTGTTCTCTATCATACTTACCATGAGCCACATACCGGTAATGTTAATACCGTGATTGAACATCTGCACCATGATGCCGTGCATACCCATATTTGTATTAGAGAATGCCGCGGCACACATAAGGCCCATGTGAGCAATAGATGAGTACGCGACAAGGCGTTTAAGATCGGTCTGCACGATGGCGATGAGCGACGCGTATACAATACCTATGATAGCGAGTACAATAACGGTATTAGACCAGAAGGCAACGCCAACAGGCACTACCGGCAGCAGCCAGCGCAGTACTGCGAAAAGCCCCATCTTCACCATCAACGCGCTGAGTATGATCGTTACTGATGTAGGCGCCTGTTCATAAGTATCGGGTTGCCATGTATGGAAAGGGAATATCGGCATCTTGATAGCAAACGCTATAAAGAGCAGCCAGAAAAGCCATTGTTGCGTAGCGGCAGGCAATGCCATACCCGCAGCCTTGATATCGGGCCATGAGTAACTTGTAAGCCCGGGATTTTGTAGTGATAAATATATCAATCCCGATAGCATCATAAGACTACCTACGAATGTGTATACAAAGAATTTGAAGGTAACAGGTATACGCTTTTCGCCACCCCACTTAGAGCAAAGGAAGTAAACAGGTATCAGCGCAAGCTCCCAGAAGAAATAGAATACCAGTGCATCGTACGCGAGGAATACGCCCATAAGGCCAGCCTGCGACAATAATAATAATCCATAGAAAGAGCCGGGATGTTCTACCTCTTTATTGGTATTCGTAATCATTACCACCATTACTACAATACCTGTAAGCAAACAAAGCATGCTGCTCATACCATCGGCCATGAGGCTGAACTGTGTGCCCAGCATGGGTATCCACGGGCAGCTAAAAGATACAGGGGCAGTGTAGTTGGCACCGCTTACATAGGCAGATATACCAAGGGTAGCAATAGAGCTGATGAGCGCCATAGCCTTAGCACCATCACCACTTTTAAAGGCAAAGGTGAGGATACCGGTTAGTAATGGAATGAGAATCAGTAATATTAATATCATAATGCCACTTCAATATATTTACCACTGCGATGCAGCGGCTATAGTTATAATTTTATCCAGAAAAAACTTAACGCGAACAGCACGATCATCCCGAGCACCATCACAAAAATATAGAACCCTACTTGTCCGCTTTGTAATAAACGCATACGGTCGCTGCTCCAACGTACCGTCTTACCTACACCATTCACAATACCATCAATACCCCTTCTTTCCGCAAAGCGATCGAGGAATCTTGAAAAGGCTTCCATAGGGCGAATGATGACGGCATCGTATATCTCATCAACATACCATTTATTTTCCACCACTTTACCTATACCTGTATTAGGTGCAAAGTTGGGTTTCCTGTTTACCACGTATGCTACGATTATCATTAATACCGATAACCCGACAGACACACCCATTAACATCCACTCCGTACCTGCAGCTAAAGGATGCAGGCCAAAATTGGTTACAACAGGGCTAAGATACTCTGCTATCTGGTTGTGCTCGCTCATTACTTCGGGCAGGCCTACATAACCACCTACGATAGCCAGTATAGCCAACACAATCAATGGTAACGTCATCAGCCACGGGCTTTCGTGTAAATGGTGTTCCTGCTCTTCCGTACCGCGGAACTTACCCTGAAATGTAAGGAAGTACAGACGGAACATATAGAAGGCGGTCATCATAGCCGCGATCGCTGCTAAGTAATATAATACAGGGTCGTGGCCAAAGGCACGCGCCAGTATCTCATCTTTTGAGAAGAAGCCGGAGAAACCAGGGATACCGGAGATGGCAAGGCAACCTATCAGGAATGTTATCTGCGTAATGCGCATCTTCTTACCAAGGCCACCCATCTTTCGGATATCCTGCTCGCCGTCCATAGCATGTATCACACTACCCGAACCAAGGAATAACAACGCCTTGAAGAATGCATGCGTCATAACATGGAACACAGCAGTAGTATAAGCGCCTACACCCAACGCAAGGAACATAAACCCAAGTTGGCTGACCGTGGAATATGCCAGTACTTTTTTAATATCATTTTGCTTGATAGCTATAGTAGCTGCGAACAGCGCGGTTGCGAGACCGATGATAGCTACTATATGCAACGCAAGCGGCGCAAGATCATAAAGGACATTACTCCGTGCTATCATATAGATACCGGCAGTTACCATGGTCGCCGCATGTATGAGTGCCGATACCGGCGTAGGGCCGGCCATCGCATCGGGCAGCCATGTATACAATGGTATTTGCGCACTCTTACCGGTAGCACCTACAAACAGGCAAATAGCTATCAGGTTAAATGTAGATGTAGGCATTACGATCGCATTGCTGTGCAACTGACCGAAGAACTCCTGATATGAAAGTGTACCGTAGGTAAATAATATCAGTAGCATGCCCACCAGGAAGCCAAGGTCGCCGATGCGATTCATCACAAATGCTTTCTTAGCAGCATTTGTATAGTCCTTGTTTTTGAACCAAAAACCTATGAGCAGGTAAGAGCATAGCCCCACACCTTCCCAACCGATGAACATAATAAGATAATTGGCGCCCAGCACCAGCAATAGCATTGAAAAGACGAACAGGTTGAGGTAGGCGAAATATTTCACCATGCCCTCATCGTGATGCATATACGAGGTAGAATAAACGTGTATCAGAAAACCTACACCGGTAATTATAAGCAGGAATAATGCAGAAAGAGCATCGACCTGAAAAGAGAATGGTATGTATAACTTACCTGACTGAATGAAATCGAACAGATGCACGATAACAGGACCCTGAAATGATGGGTCTTTTACCTCGAAGAAGATACCTAATGAAATAACGAATGAAGCAAGTATTGCAACACAACCTATAACCCCTGCAAGGTTTTTCGGCATTCTTTTCCAAAACAGACCATTGATCAAAAAACCGATCAGCGGGAACAATGGTATTAAATAAACGTATTGCGTCATATTAATTCAAAAGTCAAAATTAAAAATTAAAAACACTTAAACTCTATATACCTTTTGCCGATACAATGATACTACCTATTATTTTAGAGAGCTCATCTGCTTCTTTGATATAACTCTTTACATTTTCATCATTCTGCTTAACAGTATCTCTTAATAAACAGAGCCAGTATTTTGTTTCATTTGCTGACTTTAACGCATAAGAATAAAAATTTAAAAAATCCTTTTTAGAAACCCCAGCCGCCCCTTCTACTAAATTTGCCCCAATTGAGGTTGCACTTCGAATTAATTGATCAAAAATGGAGAAATAGATTCTGTCAAGCTTTATACTCCCTATGTACAGAACTACATTTTTAGAAAATATGTACGCCCTGTGCTTTATGTTATATACCGCTTTTTGTTCTTCTGCAACTACAGAAAACCCATCCTCCATTTTCTAATTTTTAATTTTACATTTTTAATTCTTTAGTGCTTAAGCCTGTTCAATATATTAATATCCACCGAGTGTACCTTACGATACATCATTACTATCACTGCCAGCCCTACTGCAACTTCCGCTGCCGCTACGACCATTATAAAGAATACGAAGATTTGCGCATCGGCTCCTGCATTAGTTGCCGTATCGGCATAGAGCTTTGAGAAGGCAACAAGCAATAAATTCACCGCATTCAACATCAATTCTATACACATGAATATAATGATAGCATTACGGCGCATAAGCGCACCCATAATGCCAATGCAGAAGAGGGCCATACTTAAAAATAAATAATACTGTATCGGCATATAAAATCGCTCTTTAATTCTGTAATGTATTTTCTCTTGTATGCGTATCTTCTTTTTTGCCTATCACTATAGCGCCTATCATAGCACTCAGGAAAAGCACACTACTTATCTCGAACGGTAATTCGTATTTCGTGAATAGTACCTTACCAAGATTCGTTATCAAACCTATATCAGTGGATGGTTTTTCTATCATCTGCACCTTTGCGCTCTTTAACGCGGCCAGTACCACCAGGAACAGCACACCACCTGCTATAAGGCCGGCAAGCTGTACGAGCCTGCCCTTCTGTGGTTCTACATCCGCATTCAGGTTCATCAACATGATAACAAACAGAAAAAGCACCATTATAGCGCCGGCATAAACAATGATGTTTACAATAGCCAGGAACTGTGCATTCATCAATATATAATGGCCCGATATAGCAAAGAAGGTCATTATCAGGAACATTACACTGTTTACCGGGTTACGGCTTAATATCACCCCCAGTGCAGAGCCGATGGCCATTACAGTAAGCAACCAAAATAATATCTCGTATATATCCATACTATTAAGCTCCCTATTTTTTGTTGTTAGGGATCAGTAAGTCGTCTTTTTTATAAATAAAGCTCTTGCGCGTATAGCTGGCCGGCATTATTGTTTCTGTCAGGTATACTGCATCTTTAGGACATGCTTCTTCGCACAATCCGCAGAATATACAGCGCAGCATATTTATTTCGTACTTGGCTGCATATTTTTCCTCACGGTAAAGGTGTTCTTCGCCCGGTTTACGTTCTGCAGCCTCCATTGTTATGGCTTCTGCGGGGCACGCAAGTGCACACAATCCACAGGCTGTACAACGCTCACGTCCTTCTTCATCGCGGTTAAGTATATGCAGGCCGCGAAAGGTAGGGCTGAACGGGCGCTTTACCTCCGGATAACTGGTAGTGGCAGGCTTCTTAAAGATGTGCCCCAACGTTATCGTAAGCCCTTTTGCCAAAGCAGGCAGGTAGAGGCGCTCCCCGAAGGTCATCGGGCTGCGGTCTGTCTGTACTGATCTGTTAGTTATTTTATCCATCCCTATATTATTTTACTACCCACAATATCACAATACCCGTTATCAACATATTCACCAGTGCGATAGGTATCAATGATTTCCATCCCAATCTCATAAGCTGGTCATACCTGAAACGAGGTAGGGTCCAGCGAACAAACATAAAGAACAGTATCATGCAGATAACTTTCGTCAGCAATACCAGTACGCAGATGATGGTGAATAATAACGGATTCACACCTGCTGCTACCTTATCCATAAATGGAAAGTTGTAGCCGCCAAAAAACAACGTTACTAAAATAGCAGAGCTTATAAACAGATTGATGTACTCAGAGAACAGGTAAAAGCCCAGCTTCATAGATGAATACTCCTGATGATAACCCATATTCAACTCACTTTCGCACTCCGGCAAATCGAATGGTGCACGATTGAGCTCAGCAAAAGAACAGGTAAGAAATATAATAAAGGCCAAAGGCTGCTTAAAGAAGTTCCATGTGAAATAATGTCCTTCCCAGAACCCGTGTTGCTGCGCTACTATTTCGCGCAGGCTAAGCGTACCGGTCATCATAAGCAGCGCTATAAGGCTGATGCCCATTGCCAACTCATAAGAGATAGCCTGCGATGCCGCACGTATACTACTTAATAAAGAGAATTTATTGTTAGATGCCCATCCGCCCAGCATTACACCATACACACCAAGGCTTACTACACCAAAAACAAATAGGATACCTATATTAATGTCAGCAACTTGTAATGATACTACACGACCGGAGCTTGTCACATAATCCGGGCCCCATGGCACTACTGTACTGGTCATCAGTGCGGTAAGCATGGCCAGGCATGGACCCATGATAAATATAAGGCGGGTAGACCGGTCGGGGATGATCTCTTCTTTAAAGAATAGTTTTAATCCATCGGCAAGCGGTTGTAGTAATCCAAATGGGCCTGCACGGTTAGGACCAATGCGATCCTGCATTACGGCGGCCACCTTGCGCTCGCCCCATGTAGCATACATGGCTATCCCAAGCGAGCCCATCAATATCACTGAGATAAGGATGAGTTTTTCTATAATGAACGCTAAGTCTATGTGCAGTAACTGCATAATGGCGCAAAAGTAATTTAGTTAGTTAAAAAATTGTCAGTTTGGCTTTAAAACCTTTCTAACTTCCTTTAAAATCATTTGAATGTGCGGGGCCCTCAATCTTCGACAAGTCTACTTCCGGGCGATTCACATCGCTTACATCGTGTATCTCCATCAAAAACCGCGGGTCCTTGCCTATCACTTTATCAATAAGTATCGGCTGCTTTGCCGTACCTACATTACCTGCATAGTGCCCCTGAGCTATAACGCTGCTACGCTTTATCATTGAGGGGCCTTCTATTACCCAGTCTTTTGTTTCTTTTTTGTGGAAACGGCAATCGTTACAGATGAACTCTTCTACTTCACCCCATTGATCTTTACGGGCTGTAACGCGAAAAACCTCATCACCCCTCATCCACAGGCGCACTTTGCCGCTACATGTAGGGCAATCGCGGTGTGCATCTACCGGCTTGGTAAACCATACACGATTCTTAAAGCGGAATGTTTTGTCTGTTAACGCCCCGACAGGACAAACATCTATTACATTACCTATAAAATCATTATCAAGCGCCTTGCCCAGCATAGTGCTGATCTGCGCGTGGTCGCCTCTTTCAAGAATACCGTGCTCGCGTTTAGCAGTAAGCTGATCGGCTGTATACACACAACGAAAACACATGATGCAACGCGTCATGTGCAATGAAATGTAAGGACCTATATCTTCTTTTTCAAATGTGCGACGGTCAAACTCATAACGTGTTTTTTCCGTACCATGCTCGTAGCTAAGGTTCTGCAGATCGCATTCACCCGCCTGATCGCATACCGGACAGTCGAGTGGATGATTCAATAACAGAAACTCCACAACTCCTTTACGTGCATCAATTACTTTCTCAGAAGTGATGTTCTTCACCTCCATACCATCCATCACCGTTGTGCGGCAGCTGGCCACCAGCTTTGGCATAGGGCGCGGGTCTTTCTCAGAACCCTTGCTTACCTCTACCAGGCAGGTACGGCATTTACCACCACTATCCTTCAACTTACTGTAGTAGCACATAGCAGGTGGGGCAACATCGCCACCAATAGCTCGAGCTGCATTAAGTATAGTAGTACCCGCAGGCACTTCTACAGTGATATTATCTATCGTTACTTTAAATTTCGGTTGTTCTGACATTTTTTATAAGTCAAAAATTGTTAAGCTACACTTGGTACATGAATAGGATCAGCATAATGCGCCAATCCATAATTCCTTGTTTGTGATTCTTCAGGGTTCAATATATGCCATTCAAATTCATCGCGGAAATGGCGGATGGCAGCGGCTACAGGCCATGCAGCGGCATCACCCAGCGGACAGATAGTATTACCTTCTATTCTGCGCTGAATATCCCAAAGCAGGTCTATATCGCTCATCTTACCCTTCCCGTTCTCTATGTTCTTCAATATTTTGTACATCCACCCGGTACCCTCGCGGCACGGGCTGCACTGCCCACAACTTTCATGATTATAAAAGCGTGCAAGTGTCATAGTATGCCTTACAACACACTGATCTTCATCCAGTACAATAAATCCGCCCGAGCCCATCATGGTACCGGTAGCAAAGCCACCGTCCGCAAGACTTTCGTAATTCATATAACGCGTTTCGCCCTTCGCTGTTTTCAAAAGCAGGTTAGCAGGCACTATAGGCACCGATGAGCCACCCGGTATGCATGCCTTCAGGCGCTTGCCATTGGGTATACCTCCGCAATATTCATCACTGTAGATAAACTCCTCTACAGATATGGTCATGTCTATTTCGTAAACGCCAGGCTTATTGATATTACCGCATGCAGATAACAGTTTGGTACCGGTAGATTTCCCTACGCCTATTTTGGCATATTCTTCACCGCCCATGTTGATGATAGGTACTACAGCAGCAAGTGTTTCTACATTGTTCACCACGGTAGGGCGCATCCACACACCCTGTATAGCAGGAAATGGCGGCTTAAGCCGCGGATTACCACGTTTGCCTTCCAATGATTCTATGAGTGCCGTTTCTTCTCCACATATATATGCGCCAGCACCGCGGTGTACATATATTTCGCAATCAAACCCTGTTCCTAATATATTCTTACCCAGCCAGCCGTTATTCTTCGCCTCTGTTATTGCCTGTTCCAGTATTTCCGGTATCCATGCATACTCACCCCTTATATATACGTAAGTAACGTTACTGCCCAGTGCAAAACTGCTTATCAGTAATCCTTCTATGAACAGGTGTGGATGAAACTCCATCAGGTAACGGTCTTTGAACGTACCAGGCTCTGATTCATCGGCATTGCACACCAGGTGGCGTGGCACACCTTCGGGCTTAGCCAGGAAGCTCCACTTCATACCTGTAGGAAAGCCTGCACCACCACGGCCGCGAAGACCGCTTTTCTTCACTTCCTCAACTATCTCTTCCTGCGTCATCTTCAACGCCTTCTCCGCAGCACGGTAGCCACCATGCTTACGGTAGGTATCGTAATAACGGATACCCTCTATATGATCATTCTCTAATAAAAGCTTTACACCCATTTTATAGCTCAACTAACTTTTATCAACAACTAAAATATAATCTTCCATCGGGTCGAAGAAATAATCTGTCCATCCTGAACGGTGGCTTTTCATTTCATCTTCATCGGGGAAGCCTGTATGGTCGATGGTTACTTTTGTACCCGCCTCATCGTTTTCCAGTAAATAATGAACCTCTGTTTCTGTTGCATCTTCCGGCCAATCGGTCGTTTTCCATGTATAGGCAAGCTCCTTATCCGCACACTTTAATACTTTACCGCTCACCCAGCCATTAAACATTTCGAATCTGCCTCCTACCATCTTTTCCACAATTCCTTCTTCTCCGCTCCATGCTCTTATCAACTTAGGGTCAGTGAGCAACTGCATTACCCTTTGTGGCCTACCCGACAATATAAACTCAAGATGCAGGTCGTAAGCCATAAGTTTTAGTTTTTCTCCTGCGCCCTCAATTCGTCTATCAGTTTATCTACCTTTTCTTTTGTAAGATGCTCCCTGAACGTTTTACCAAGCTGCATCATAGGGGCATAACCACATGCACCAAGGCATTCAGCAGGCTTTAAGGTAAACATACCATCGGCTGTTGTTTCACCTTCACTTATTCCAAGCTTCTCTTTTATATAACTGATAATTTCATCGCTGCCATTCAGCATACATGGTCCAGTGCGGCATACTTCCAGTAAATGCTTACCTACCGGCTTGGTATTATACATGCTGTAAAAAGTAGCAACCTCATACACTTCTATTGGCAGTATATGCAGCAACTCTGCCACATAGTCCATCACCGGCACATCGAGCCATCCACCAAACTCATCCTGTGCCAGATGCAGCAGGGGCAGCAAAGCGCTCTTCTGCTTGCCCTCAGGATAATGCGAGATAAGCTCTTTTACCTTATTTAATTTTTCTTCTGAAAACTTTATCATACTTATAGGCTTCTTTAGAAGCTTATTAATGTTTAAAGATAATGTTACGCATCAAGCTCCCCTGCTATCACGTTCAAGCTACTCAATGTAATGATGGCATCACTCAACAACCCACCTTCTACCATTTCAGGATATGCCTGATAATAGATAAAGCATGGCCTGCGGAAATGGAGACGATATGGTGTACGTCCGCCATCACTTATCAGGTAATATCCCACCTCACCATTCCCACCTTCTACCGAATGATATACTTCACCCGGTAAAGCATCTATCTCACCCATCACTATCTTAAAATGGAATATCAATGCTTCCATCTTTGTATACACATCTTCTTTCGCAGGCAGGTGAAAATGATCTGCTTCCTTTGCATAGAATATGTCCTTCTGTTCAGGAAATTCTTCTTCTATCTTCTTTATCTTTTCAAGCGCCTGATTAATGATGCTCACACTTTCCCATATCTCACCATTACGCACCATAAAACGGTCATATACATCACCTACTGTACCTACCGGTATCTTAAATTCAAAATCCTCGTACGAACAATACGGTGTAGCTACGCGAACGTCGAAGTCAACACCTGTCGCACGCAGGTTGGGACCTGTAAAACCATAGTTCAGCGCACGTTCCGCACTTATTGGCCCCGCGCCAATACAGCGCTCCATAAAGATGCGGTTGCGGTTCAGCAGCGATTCAAATTCTCTCATCACCTTCGGGAAGGTCTTCAGAAAATCGTGCAGTTTGGAAAATGATGCTGGTGTAAAGTTGCGCTCAAAGCCACCTACACGGCCTATATTGGTCGTGAGCCTTGAGCCACATATCTCTTCAAATATTTCGTATATTTTTTCCCGCTGCTGAAAAACGTAGGTGAATGGCGTTAGTGCGCCGGTATCCACTGCTATCACAGAGTTACAAACGAGGTGATCTGAGATACGCGACAATTCCATAATAATAACGCGCAGATATTCCACACGCTTTGGCAGCTTCAGACCAAGCAATTTCTCGATGGTCATGTGCCAGCCCATATTATTTATGGGTGATGAGCAGTAATTCAGCCGGTCTGTTAGCGGTGTTATCTGGTAGTATGGCCTGCGCTCGGCTATCTTTTCGAAAGCACGGTGTATGTAGCCGATGGTTGGCACGGTCTCCATTACACGCTCACCATCTATCTCCATTATATTCTGGAACACACCATGCGTAGCAGGGTGGGTAGGCCCCAGGTTAAGCGTGGTGGTCTGCTTTTGTAAAGACTCTTCAGAGAGCTTTATATGATGTTGCGGATGCTGTATGTCAGACATTTGCTAATGGTCAAATTTATAATTAAACAACACTTCCTCCCCTTCCAAACATCTCATCATCCTTATCTCTGCGCGTAGGGTCTTCCATCGGGTATTCTTTACGCATAGGGAAGTAGTCCATTTCATCAACGTTCAGTATACGCGTCAGGTTAGGATGCCCTATAAAGTTCACCCCAAAAAAATCGTATGTTTCACGCTCCATCCAGTTCGCTGCCGAAAAAAGCTTTGAAGCAGTAAACACATCCGGTCGTTCTATTGGCACATATACCTTAAGGCGCATGCGTATATTACTGGTAAGATTATGCAAATGATATACTACGCAAAGCTCTTCGTCCTTTCTGTCGGGGTAGTGGATAGCCGTAAGGTCGGTCATAAAACGAAACTGCAATTGCTCATCGTCAAATAAAAATTGCATTACCTTAAGGTTCATCTCGGCAGGCACGGTGAGTGTCAGCATACCATAAGGTACCTCCCATTGGGTTTGCTCACCAAACTTATCCGTCAGCCTTTCCTGTATTTTTTCGTTGGTCAATACCATTTCAAGTCAAAAATCAAAAGTTAAAATCAAGACCTGCAACGGTTTCTATTTCAACTTGTTTTATTAGAATATCAATATTCCTTGGCCAAACTTTTTGGTTTTGACCATTAAATTTTTACTTACTACTGTATTCCGTACTCAGACAGCAATGCCTTATACTGAGGGCTATTCCTCCTGCGCAGGCTCTCGTTATGCACCAGATCCTGCAATTTTAAAATGCCATCCAGTATGCCTTCGGGCCTTGGCGGGCAACCCGGCACATATACATCTACCGGTATCACCTGGTCTATACCTTGTAGCACAGGATAAGAGTCGAATATACCACCACTGCTGGCACACGCGCCTATAGCTATTACCCAGCGGGGCTCAGCCATCTGCAAATATACCTGGCGTAATATCGGGCCCATTTTCTTAGCAATTGTACCTGCCACCAAAAGCATATCGCACTGGCGAGGTGTAAAGCCCATACGCTCCGCACCAAAACGGCCCAGATCGTAGTTTGAGCCCATGGTAGCCATAAACTCGATACCACAACATGAGGTAGCGAATGGCAATGGCCACAAGGAATTTTTACGTGCTAGCCCCACTACCTTATCAAACGCGGTAGCATGAAACCCTTCGCCGGAATACCCTTCAGGCATTTCCACCATCTTCACTTTCGTATTATATTGAACCGGACGTGACATTTAAACTAAAAAATTAAAGAGTTACAATCAAATTCATCACTATTCAAATCACATTTGAATTTTTCACTTCACTATATAACTAATCCTCCCACTCTAATGCGCCTTTCTTTACAATGTATATAAACCCACAAAGGAAGAACGCTACAAATAAAACAACCTCGTAAAAACCATCCTTACCTAAAAATTTAAAGTTGACCGCATAAGGATAGAAGAATATTACCTCCACATCAAACAGTACAAACAAAATGGCTACAAGAAAATACTTGATACCCATTGGCTGACGTGCGTTACCAACTGAAGGTATACCACTCTCAAAGTTGATGAGTTTGTCTTTTGTCTTGCGTTTTGGACCTAAAAGATGGGTCGCAGCCATCATAATTATCACAAATCCTATCGCTACGACCAATTGTAAGGCTACCGGAAAATAATTGAACGGGGTGTTTTGTTGCACCGCCAGCAATAGAAGATTCATAAATGGGTCCCCTGCTTAAAGCGTTTATGGAATAGACAAAGTTACAGTTATGCCGGTAAATTGCAAGCAGTTTGACAGAAGTTTCAATAATCAGGAAATTATATTTTATATATATTAAGCGCGCTTTAATATCTGAAAAATTAACTCTAACGCAATCTTTTGAAATATTCGTTCTCAAACTTGCTTAATAGTCGTTGATATATAAGCCTTAAACTGAAAATTTGAACGGATTTTCTTAGTATTGCACTATTTCTTAAAATCTTTTCTTTTTTTAATAATGAAGACTAAAGTATTAGTTACAGGTGGTGCAGGGTATATAGGGTCAATTTTGGTACCACTATTATTACAACAAGGCTACGAGGTTACTGTATTCGATAACCTTATGTTCCAGCAAACCTCTTTTTTAGATTGCTGCAATAACCCCGATTTCCATTTTATAAATGCAGATGTAAGAAATACGGCTCGCTTAAAAGAAGCTATGAAAGGACAGGATATCCTTATCCCACTAGCTGCCTTAGTTGGCGCTCCTTTATGTAATAAAGATACTACGTCTACGATCGCCATCAATAAGGATGCTATCATTGGCATGAACAAAATGCGCTCAAAGGATCAGAGAATCCTTTATCCTACCACAAACAGTGGTTACGGCATAGGCCAGGAAGGCATCTATTGTACAGAGGAAACACCACTCAATCCTATATCTTTATACGGAACTACAAAATCTGAGGCGGAATACGACCTTTTGCAATCAGATAATGTAATGACATTCAGACTGGCAACAGTTTTTGGCTGCTCTCCGCGCATGAGACTTGATCTTTTGGTCAATGACTTTACATTCCGTGCTTTTTCCCAAAAATATATCGTCTTATTTGAGGCTCATTTTAAAAGAAATTATATACACGTGAGAGATGTAGCAAAGGCTTTCTTACACGGCATTAACAACTTTGATAAGATGAAGAACCAGACATATAATGTAGGCCTCAGCACCGCCAACATATCTAAAATGGAGCTTTGCTTGGAGATCAAAAAGCAGATACCTGACTTCTTTATTACGGAATCAGAAATAAACTCTGATCCTGATCAGAGAAACTATATAGTAAGCAATGACAAAATAGAAGCAACCGGCTACCTCCCTGATTATAGTATACAAATGGGGATCACTGAATTGATAAAGGGATTTGCTATTTTGAATCCTAATAAGTATTCTAATGTATAATTAAAGCATTAAACATAACACACATGCATTATATACAAGTATACATTCTAAAAATAAACGACACTTACAATCAAAGATCATAAAGGAATAGATCCTTTTCATATAAGATGATAATATCTAAAACACCGGTCAGAGTAAGTTTTTTCGGAGGCGGTACCGACTATCCCGACTACTATAAAGAATATGGAGGAGGCGTGTTGTCTACTTCCATAGATAAGTACATCTTTATTACGGTAAAGAAAACGAATTCGTTCTCTGAATTTAAATACCGAATCTCTTATTCTAAGTTGCAGACATGCCACGATATTGCAGAAATAGAACATCCTGTGGTAAGAGCAGCCTTACAGCACCTGAATATTCCTTACGGCCTCGAAATAAATATCATTTCTGATCTGCCTGCCCGCACTGGTATAGGCTCTTCATCTACATTTACTGTAGGCCTGCTGCATGCGCTGCATGCGCTGAACGGTAAGATGGTAAGTAAAAAAGATCTTGCATTAGAAGCCATATATATCGAGCAGGTATTGCTCCAGGAAAGAGTAGGCGTACAAGACCAGTTAGCGGCGGCAATAGGCTCGTTTAATCACATGGTCTTCGCTGAAAATAACTTACAGGTAAATCCTGTTATCGTTACCAAAGAAAGGAAAAAACTGCTGGAGGGTAACCTGATGATGTTCTACACAGGGTTATCGCGCTATGCATCTGTGATACTTGAAGAACAAATAAAAAAGACCCAAGATAAAACGATCAATACAGAACTGAAAGACATCAGGGATATGGTTGATGAAGGCCTATCCATTGTTTGTAACAGTGACCGTAATATTGATGACTTTGGCAGCTTACTGCACAAAGGCTGGATGAAAAAAAGGTCCTTATCATCAGCTATCTCCAATACTTTTCTCGATGATATCTACGAGAAGGCGATGAACGCTGGCGCGATAGGGGGCAAACTACTTGGTGCTGGGGGTGGTGGTTTTTTTATATTCTACGTACCGGCACCCCAACAAAGTGCTGTGCGCGATGCACTTACAGACCTTAGTGAAGTTGATTTTAAATTTGAGGATGACGGAACAAGAATCATTTACATGTCTTAAACTTAAGTAACAATGAAATTTCATACTCACCCACTAATGAAATATTATGAAACCATGCCCGATGGCATTAAGCTATTGGATGTGGGTGCATTAAACTTTAGCCAGTGGAAGATCTTAAAAGATACGCATCCTAAAATACAGCATTACGGTGTAGATTATTGCGACCCGGATGAGCAGATACCTGCCGGCTATACATTTAGGAATGCAGATCTTAATAAGGCACCGATGCCTTTCGATGATGATCAATTTGATATAGTAATAGCAAGCCATATCATTGAGCACCTCGAAGATCCAATCAACTTTTATAGTGAGTGTATGCGCGTACTAAAACCGGGCGGCACACTCTATATCGAAGCTCCATCTGAGAAGTCATTAAAATTTTCGGGCATGTCGTTCGACTATGAAAGCTTTTACTCGCTTTCCATGTACGACGATCCTACACATACAAAACGCCCATGGACGCCACAATCTTACTATCGTCTTACACGATATTTCGGTTGCGAGCCTATTAAGGTGGGTTATATCCGTTCGACGCTTATGCGGTTGTTATCTCCAATTATCATTCCGTATGCACGCCTTACAAGGAATGGTTATTTATTGCAGAAAAGTATATGGCTTACTTATGGCTGGGCATCTTATGTATTTGCTAAAAAAGGCAAAGACACAAAGGGCGCTCCAACGTTCTTTTACTACATCCCATCAAACAGAAATAAGAAATAGTTTTCCTTTATAATTTCCTAATTCATCCGCATGATATGCAGAGTATGTAGTGCCACAGATCTTGATTTGGTTATTGACTTAGGCGACCAGCCGTGGTGTAATGATTTTTTGACAAAAGAGGAGGTGGGCAAGGAACCCTTTTATCCGCTGCAGGTTATGTATTGCAATAATTGCAGTACCAGCCAACTTAGCTACACAGTAAAAAAGGAAATCATGTTCGGCAATCACACTTATTTAAGTGGGGTTACAAGATCTCTTAGCGATCATTTTGAAAATATAGCCAATGAAGTAGATAATCTCTATTTCAAAGGCAGGCAAGACAAATCGATGCTGGATATAGGTTCTAATGATGGTACACAGATAAAGCACTACAAGAAACTTGGCTATGACATTGTTGGCGTTGAATCGTCGCGCACCACATCTAAAATTGCCAATGATAATGGACTATATACCATCAACAATTATTTCAACTATGATCTTGTAAAAAAACTTGACAAGAAGTTTGATGTCATTAATGCATCAGGCGTGTTCTTTCACCTCGAAGAGCTGCACTCGGTTACAGAAGGTATCAAAGCAGCGCTGAAAGAAGATGGCGTTTTTGTGGTGCAGTTTCTATACATGAAGCGCATCGTAGAGAACATGGCATTCGACCAGATATACCATGAGCACCTACTCTATTACAATTTGAAAAATCTTCAGACTTTATTATCCCAATACGATCTCGAAATATTTGACGCCTACCTTGCTAACATTCACGGTGGCTCTATGATAGCCCACGTTACACACAAAGACAAAAAGAACAAGTCAGAAAGATTATTGAAACAAATCAAGGACGAAGAAACAACCGGCTGCAACGAAAAGCAATATTATCTTGATTTTGCTGAGCGCATAAAAAAGATGAAGGACGAAAACGTTGCCTTCTTTAAAAAGTGTAAGGCAGACGGTAAGATAGTATGGGGCATGGGTGCGCCGGTAAAAGGGAATACTTTGCTCAATTACTTTGGCATAGGCACGGAGTACATCCAGTATCTTATAGAAAAGAATGAGCTGAGAAAAGGCTTATACTCACCGGGCCAGCATATACCTATAGTCATTGAAAAAGAGATGACAACCCTGCCCGATGTTTACTATGTACTTGCATGGAATTTCAAAAAAGAAATACTGGCAAATAATCAGGAACTGATAGATAAAGGTGTTGAGTTCTATTTCCCCATCAATCCTAAAGAAGAATAATTATGACCCCGCTCCATATAGCACCATCACAATTATTCAGCGATGTAAAAATAATTACACCTGCTTTCTTTGAAGACGACAGGGGCGCATTTATTGAAACATTCTCTATCGATAAATATACTTTCCGTAATAAGAAGGATGAGGTACTGTCTTTCAAAGAAGATGATGTATCTATTTCGAAGAAGAACGTATTGCGGGGGCTACATGGAGATAAGATAACCTGGAAGTTAATACAATGCCTGTATGGCGAAGTGTTTTTCGCATTGGTGGACAATAACCCAGTGTCTGCTACATATCTGAAAGTGGAAACATTTACCCTCAGTGATACGAACAGGTTGCAGATACTTGTTCCGCCTTCTTTTGTAAACGGTTATCTATGCCTTTCAGACAAGTGTATCTTTTCTTACAAACAGACAGAGACATATACCGGCATGGGTAATCAGATAGCACTCAGATGGAATGATCCCAAGCTGAATATCGCATGGCCTGTTAAAGACCCGGTTTTGAGCCAACGTGATAATGCCATTGATTATCTTTAGTATTGCATACATCGCACACCGCGATGGTAAATGACAAATTCCGATGAAAAAAGTATTGATAACCGGAAGCTCCGGCTTTCTTGGCAGAAAAATTATCGACCGCCTGGAGCGCGATGGTATTGAATATGTGGCGCTAAACTCGCGCAACTGTGATCTCACAAAAGATAGTTCATTGGAGCATGCCGTAACCGATCCTGCGTCATTCGACCATATATTTCATTTAGCGGTATGGACACAGGCGGGCACGTTTTGCGATACCCACCGAGGCATACAGTGGATAGTAAACCAACAAATAAACACAAACGTATTGGCGTGGTGGCAAAAGTTTGCACCACAGGCTAAGATGATAGCATTCGGTACAAGCGTTAGTTATACCACAGAAGATAATTTATCGGAAGAGAAGTACATGGATGGCATCCCTACCGATAAATTCTATGCATACGCCATGTGCAAGCGTATGCTGCTTGTTGGTCTAGAATGTCTTCAGCGGCAGTATGGTATGAAGTATTTATACCTGGTACCAAGTACGCTTTATGGACCTGACTACCATACAGACGGCCGCCAGCTGCACTTTATATACGACCTTATAAGAAAGATAATAGGTGGTAAAAAGAACGGCGACCCGGTAGTACTATGGGGCGATGGCGAGCAACGTAGAGAGTTGGTATATGCAGATGATTTTGTGAACGTAATGCTGTCGCTGAACAAAGTTGCGGAGAATGCCATTTTTAATATCGGTAGCGGCACCGACCATTCTATTAAAGAGTTCGCAAAGATCATTTGCGAAAAGGTGGGCTACGACTTCAATAAAATACAGTACGACACGACACAATACACAGGCGCTAAAAGCAAGATATTGTCTGTCGACAAATACAAAACGTTGATCGGAACAGACAAAATGAACACAAGCCTTTCTGCCGGAATAGAAAAGACGATAGACTGGGTAGAACACAAATACCTGGCAAAGAACTAAGCAACTATATACTCTGATGAAGAAACTGATAATTATAGACGAGTATTTCGTCGACATGGTCGGCCACTACTATGAGTATAATAAATCTGTGCAAGAGATCTTTGCAGCGCATAATATTGAGTCTGTCATCTACGCGAATAGCAGGCTCGACCCTAAGATACAAAAGGAACTAGGTGCCGTTCCTTTCTTCGATGGCTTGCCAAAGAACAAGCTCAATAAAATACCTGTACTCGGCCAGCTCATAAATCGTGCCCGTTTCTGGAGGTCGCTCTATAAAAAATTTATTGAACTCTATAAAAAAGAAAGCGATCCCGAAACCGTTTTTTTCTTCACAACCGTTGTATGGTATAACGTATTGGCAGTAGCGCTTGCGGCAGCGCGCAGTAAGCGTAAAAGTGTATTGTTATACAGGTTGTCCGTTACAGAACATCCTGGCCTGCCACCTTCACTCTGGAAAATGGGCGACCGGTTATACAAGTACACCTTTAAGAAATTGAGTCATAATAAAAACATCCGCTTCGTAACCGATAGCGATGTAATAGCCGCTGAATGCAATGAAAAATTTCGCTGCGATATGCGTGCACTACCTATACCGCATATCAAAGATGACAATAAGAATACAAGCACGGAAACTATATATCCTATAACTACATACAATGTATACGCACCCGGTGCTATAAGAGAAGAAAAAGGCATTGAGTTCATCACCTCTGCGTTCGAATACATGGCGCAGGTAAAACATCCTGTTCTGGAGCAGATAACACTCATTACTCAATACAATGAGTCGGCAGATAAGGTACGGAACGCGGAAATAAGAGCACGACTGGAAAAAGTACCTGTAAAAAATATCTTCTTAGGTAACCTTACCACCGAAGCATACAATCAGCAATTAAACGGCGCACACATTGTGCTTATACCATACAGCATAGCCCATGGTTATAAAGCAAGAACATCAGGCATCATGAGCGAAACTATCGCCGCCTGCAAACCCTTTATCACCACAAAGGATAGCTGGATGAGCATACAGTCTCAGAAATATGATACAGGTGTAAGTATCACCTACAGTTCGAATGAGGAGTTCGCCGCCGCGTTAGTGGAATTGACAAACCACTATGACACGTACAAACAAAAAGCCCTGAAAGCTAAAGCCGGGTGGCTCGCATATCACTCGTCACAAAACTTCTACAAGTTGCTGGCCGGTGTTATTGGCTGGTAGTGTTAATGCCTAAGTGTATAACCCACCGTTTATAGATATCACCTGCCCTGTTATATAGGCCGCGTTATCTGATGCAAGGAAACCTGCGAGGTCTGCCACTTCATTTGCATTGCCGAAGCGTTTCATAGGTATCATGCCCATCAGTTCTTTCTCGTCTATATCAGCGGTCATGTCGGTCTTTATAAAACCGGGGGCTATCGCATTCACTGTAATATTACGCCTTGCTACTTCCTGCGCCAGCGCCTTTGTGGCACCTATCATACCCGCCTTTGCAGCAGAATAGTTTACCTGCCCGGGCATGCCCTTTATCCCACTCAGCGATACCATGTTTATAATGCGCCCATAGCGCTGCATCACCATCGGTGTCAGCACCTGTTTAGTAACATTATACATACCCTGCAGGCTGGTGTTGATAACTGCATCCCATTGCTCATCATTCATCATCGGCATCAGCACATCCTGCCTTATACCGGCATTATTCACGAGTATTGCTATGGGCCTTTCTTTATTAGCTTCTATCCAGCCACCAAGTATTTTTGTTACTTCATCCCTGCTGGCTACATCGAAGCACATCGTCTCTGCATCAACGCCCAGCGCTCTTACCTGCGTCGCCGTTTCTTCGGCGGCCTCTGTATTGCCTTTGTAGTTTACAAGCACAGAGTAGCCCATGCCTGCCAGCTTTAAGCATACAGCGCGGCCTATACCACGCGAGCCACCCGTTACTAGCGCGTATTTATTTAGCATCGGTAGCCAGTGGTTTTAGTTCTTTATTAAAATGCGCAGTAATGTCTGTTTCCATCAGCCACGCCTTAACTTGTTGCAGGTTCTGCGATGGCGCAAAATCTTCCTTAAAGAACGGGAACATTTTCCTTGTATTTGTGTACAGCCACTTGCTGCCTGGTGATAATTTATTGGCTATGCCACGTATGTCTATCGCCTGTACCAGTGCTACCAGTTCTACTGCCAACACCTCGTGCGCGTTCTCTATCACCCTACTGCACATCATTGCAGCATTGCAGCCCATGCTCACTATATCCTGATTGTCGTTATTGTTGGGTATGCTGTGTATATATAGTGGTGTGCTCAACGCCTGGTTCTCTGCCACGGTCGATGTGGCAGGGTACTGCATCCCCTGTATACCGAAATTCAGCCCCAGCTTGCCTGCATTCGCAAACGCCGGTATTTTCTGGTTCAGGTTCGGGTTCAGCAAAAAATTAAGCTGGCGCTCCGCTAGCATCGATAGCTTGGTAATAGCGATCTTCAGCTTATCCATTTCCAGCGCCACATAGTCGCCATGGAAATTACCACCATGAAAAATATTCTTGTTCTTATGGTCTACGATAGGGTTGTCGTTTACAGAATTCAGCTCATCTTCTATCACTTGCTCGGTATTCAATACCGTATCCAGTATGGGGCCCAGTATCTGCGGCACACAGCGTAGCGAGTAGTACTCCTGCACTTTGTCCTCAATTACATCCTGTGTTATCTTCTTATCGTACAGGTGCTCATCGCGCTTCCGCAATAGCTTGCTGCCTGCGCCTAATTTGCGCATATACTCCGCTATCTTACGCTGGCCGTTGTGCATCTTTACATTGTTGAGCTCTGCCGAAAAGTGATCGTCATACGCTTCCATCATTTCATTCACCATTAGCGATAGCAACATGCTCCACAGCACCAGTCGGTGCGACATTGTCACGTTTACCCCACCTATGCCCGTCATGGCAGATGTACCGTTGAGTATCGAGAGCCCTTCGCGTATATGCATTGGCAGTGGCTTCAGCTTTAATTTCTTAAAGACATCTGCCGCTGTTTCTATCTTTCCCTTATACCAGAAATTGCCTTCGCCTATCATGCCCAGCGCCAGGTGCGCCAGTTGTACAAGGTCGCCACTGGCTCCTACGCCGCCATGTGCGTATACGTTAGGATATGCTTCGTTGTTGATGAGTGCTGTAAGTAAGTTCGCCGCATCTTCATGTATGCCCGAATAGCCGAGCAGCATTGTATTGAGGCGCGCCAGCATCATGGCCCTTGTATGAGTAGGTGACAATAACTGCCCCATACCCGAACTGTGGCTGCGGATAAGGTTATACTGCAACTGCATACGGTCCTCGTCATTGATGCGATACTGCGCCATAGGACCAAAGCCCGTATTGATGCCGTATATAAGCTTGCCCTTTGAGAACGATTTCAGGAACGTAAAGCTCCTGTTCACATTCTTTAAAGCAGCCGGAGCTATCTCTATCTTCTTGCCCTGCAGTATCACCTGCTCGAACGTATCAATATCTAATCTTTTTCCCCCTAGAGAAATCATATAGCAGTAATATATTGCATTAACGTAAAGGGTGCAAAGATAAAAAAGCAAAGGGTATAATAGTTAATTACACCCCTGTTATACAACTAAACTTTAAAAAAATATTTTATTTACCCTTCACAAGCCCCGAAAACGAGCTGCGTAGCTTGTTATAGCTTACAAGATCTACCCGTACACTACCTACTAATATCGGGCTCTCCACACGTATTGGTATATGATTCTCGTCATCACTTACCCATACTGTCATTTTTTCACCGCCTTTAAAAATAGTCCCTTCTATCAGTAGCGGCGATATCTTTATTGCGTTAAATGTACCCAGTTTTGTGGTTATTTTCTCCTTACCTATATACCGTATATACAGGGCATACACCTTATCATCAAGAAACATGTTGAAGGGTATTTTATCTCCCGGTTTATACTTGTTATAGTCAATATTGCGTGCATAATATATCGCCGATAATACGTCCTGCGTGCATTTGGGTATCTTAAAGGTTTTACCGGTTGATATGGCCTGCTCCTTGGCGTGATTGAAATACACGTCATTATTTATCTTAAAGCCCCCTTCATTTACATTTCTGATAAAGTGCAGCGGCATCATCGTTTCCTTGTCTATGTATGTTTCATAACGATCGCGGACCTTATAAAACCATTCATAAGATTTTGATGTTTTTCCATCGGCTATTATATGATATGCTTTATGCCCGTTTACCTCGCCCGACGTAATGCTTAGCTCCGCGGTACCCGCAGTAAGTCCCATCAAGCCCATATTATAATATGCCCTGAATACGAGGTCTTCTCCATCCTGGAAGCTGGTATTCCTTGTACTGCAAAAATCATTTTGCGCTATGGCATTGCCACACATCAGCAGAAAAATAAACCCAAGCCCTGTATTCTTAAATAAGTTCATAAATAAGTATCATCCATTAAATATATACATCTTCCTGTTACCGCAAAAGCCGCATCCTAAATAATAACACGCTGCCTATTATAGCCGGTATTATCAGATTCACGATCCACAATCCCAGTGTGGCACCCATTATTCCCACCGTATTTTGTGAAAAATGGTGAAATAAATATGTGCTTATCAGCCCGCGTTCTCCTATCTCTGTGAGCGCTATAGATGGCACTACAGCCATTCCCCAAAAAAACAGTGAGCCCATCAAAAACCCCTCGGGCATCGGCACATATACATTCAGCCACCTTAACAAAAACAAATATTGTGCCGTAAAGATGGCAAACCGCAATAATGATATACTTAAGACAAACAATTGACGCTTAGCGGTAAACCGGCCAAGCAACCGCCCATACATTATATATTTGTTAAGCCACCGTATACGCCCGAGTATTGGCAGCCATACTTCGAAACGCCAGTACAGCACCGCTATGAATACAGTGGCGGGGATGCATGCTATAAGCGCTATTTTACCCCCATAATCCGGGAAAGCTATATTGTAGTAGATAAGCCCCGCCAAGCCAAAAAGGAACAAACATAGCAGCTGCGATACCGACCCCAACACCGATACATTTACCAACCTGTAGGTGCTCTTGCGCTGCATATACAATATACGCCCGGGGTATTCACCAATTCTGTTTGGCGTTATTACCGAGAATGCTATGCCTGCCAGGTAACTCTTAAGTGCGCCCCAATATGTGATCTCCTGTGCCGATTTTACCAGTACATACCACTTATATGCCTCCAGCAATACGTTTGCCGGCATCAGTAATAATCCCGCCCACAGGTATATTTCAGGACCAGTTTGTTTCCATGCAGCAGCGTCTATGCTGTTTAGCTGCTTCGTTACCTGCACATATATGCCCCATAGCAGCAGCAGGGAAATAATACCCCCTATCGTGTAATTGAGCCATATTTTGGTATTTTTGTTCAATATATCCAATGCTAAATATAGCTCTTGCAAGATAGCCCGCAAATAATACTCGGCATAGACCCCGGCACTTTAGTGATGGGCTATGGCCTCATAGCCATAAACAAAAGTAATATAACGCTGGTAGAAATGGGTGTATTGCAATTATCGAAGTACGATGATCATGCTGAGCGCCTGCATCTCATCTTTAAAAAGATGGATAGCCTTATAAAAATACATCAGCCCATTGCTGTCGCTATTGAAGCACCCTTCTTTGGTAAGAATGTGCAGAGTATGTTAAAGCTGGGCCGGGCGCAGGGTGTAGCCATAGCAGCAGCTATGATGAGTGGCCTGCATGCCGTAGAGTATGCCCCGCGAAAAATAAAACAGTCTATAACAGGCAGGGGCGCTGCAACTAAAGAGCAGGTATACCAGATGCTGCAGCATACATTAAAATTCGAAGAAGATGTGCGATTTATGGACGCTACTGATGCGGTGGCGGTAGCATTATGCCATCATTACCAAAACAGGTTACCGATCGCAAAACAAACGACCGTAAAAAAAACCGCTGCAAAGCGCACCAATAGCTGGGCTTCTTTTGTTGCTGCAAACCCCGGCAGAATAAAATAATTAGAACGGCAGAATAAAAGTTTGTTCAAAAAATTACTACGGGGCATTAAAGAAGTATTATATTAGCAATGTGAAAGATCCATAACTAAGTTATAAGTTATTGTTTGTCTGAAACTATTAATGACATGTCGAATCCAAAAATAAAAATACTTTTAGTAGAAGACGACCCTACTTTAGGTTACGTAGTAAAAGAGAGCTTACAGAAGAACGATTACGAGGTTACACACTGTACCGACGGCGAAACCGCCTGGCAGCAGTTCATGAAAAACAACTTCGACATTTGCCTGCTCGATGTAATGTTGCCGGGCAAAAAGAATGGTATGGAGCTGGCCACGAACATCCGTAAAAAGAACGAGACAATACCGGTACTCCTGCTCACTTCAAAGAGTCTGGATGATGATAAGATAGCGGGCTTCGAAAGTGGCGCTGACGACTACATCACCAAGCCGTTCAACATGCAGGAGCTGTTACTGCGCCTGCAGGTATTCCTGAAGCGCACCAAGAAAAATGTCGACAATACCCCTACCTTCTTCAAGATAGGCTCGCTCGATTTTGACTATTCAAACCTTACCCTCAAAAGTGCCACCTCTGATGTGCAGCTCACACAACGCGAGGCCGACCTTGTACGCTTTCTGTGCCTCAATGCCAACCGTATACTGAAGCGCGATGAGATACTGATGAACGTATGGGGCAAGGACGACTACTTCCTCGGCCGAAGCATGGATGTATTCATCACCAAGGTGCGCAAGTACCTTAAAGAACAAAACGAGGCCGAACTACAAACTATCCACGGCATCGGCTTTAAATTCGTCTACAATCAGTAAATAATATTCACTCAACACACAAGAGAGCGGATCACAGTGTGGTCCGCTCTCTTTATTATGGGTTCGTCATTGCGCATTCGCCTGCGATAGCTGCGACGAAGCAATCTAACGTCCGCAATAAAAACAGTCGTTCATTTATCTGTCCAGCACTATCCGCACTTCATTTGCATCCTTACCATTTGCAGGTATGTACTTGCCAATGTAAGTACCTGATGCTAACGATACCGGTAATGATACTACGGTCTCACCCGTCCGTACCGCATACTTGCCTGCGCTCTGCCCCATTATATTGTAAAGATAAAAATCACCTTCACTATTTGTCTGTATTGTCAGCGTACCTGTGCTTGGGTTAGGGTACACAAGTAGTGTAGCCGCTACCACCACCTGCGGCACCACTGTTGCTAAGTCAGTAGTATCAGGGTCGCAGCCAGGTGTCAGGCAGCCGTTGCTGTCAGTACTTATCAACCACACATCCTGGTCTATATGCCATATTGGTAAGCTATCGTTCCATGCATCACCGCAGAATATCAGGCTGCCATCAGCACGCTCCGCCACGTCTGCTATCTCATCAGCACCCGTAGAGTCACCCGCATGATATTTATTCCATAGCAGTGTGCCATGCTTGTCTATCTTTCCTGTCCATCCGCTGGGTTGTGGATTAGAAGGGTCTATCATATCTGTAAATACAATACCGGCCATTACGTAACCACTATCCTTTGTTTGTCTGATACTATACGGTTCCCTCTTCCCAAAATAATGCGAGTAATGCAGTGTGTCTATCCACGTCATATTGAAATCAGTATCAAGGTGCGCAAAAAAAGCAGGTATATCTTCCACGCTGCCAAGGTCTGGATCAGGGTAATAATCTAATGCCCCATAAATAAAATAGCCGCCGTTCTTATCTATATTAATGTATTCGCCATAGTAAGGCGATGATCCGTAAAGCGTATCCCGTAAAATATTCCCCACGCTATCAATTATAAAATACCAAGGCCGTTTCGTTGTCAACACGCTTCCGCCTCCTTCAGGTATATTATATACACAAGATGCACCTACCAGTGTTCTATTATTATCTAATGGAACTACACTACGTATGTTTGTCGCAAGCCCGGGCAATTTACTATACGTATGTTGCCAAATTTTGTTCCCATTACTATCTGTGCGTATCAATAGCCCCGTATTGATATGAGAAGAGTCTGCAAATGAATCCAATGTACCGCCAAGCATATAGCCACCATCCGGCATCACTGCGCAGTCATAGCCTACAGTAAAATAAACGTTAGTATCATCGTACGTTTTTACAAAAACAGTATCGCCTTCAGGTGTAAACTTTGCTAATCCACAAGTACTGTATAAATGAAAAGCAATCACAGCCGAAGGTACTTGTAACGTTATTGGTACCAAATATCCACTGCTAAGTTGTTTTGCAGTACCTGAATTACCTGTATGACATTCCGAAGTGCCAAATGGAAATAAATGAGTGCTTATTTTATGGCTACCATCAGCAGATACGATCATACTCATTAATTGGAGATGTTGAAAAGTTGCCTTTTCTGAGCTCCCTATTATAACATACGTACTATCGGTTTTTATAAATATATCTTCGCCTATGTCAAAAGTAGAATCGGCATCATAGAGGTGCTCAAAGGTTTGGCTAAAAGCCATCAGCGATGGTGTAAGTAACACCATCGCTGACAATAAAATTTTATAAAGCATTTTCATAGTCGTTCATTTATCTATCCAGCACTATCCGCACTTCATCAAAAATTAGCCTAATCAATAATTCAAATGTATTCATTAATAATCAACCTTTCAACTAAATCATCCAGCCGCTGTTATCCTGAAAGGACAATAATAAATAGCCCATCGCCTTCAAGCTTCTTAAGACAAGAAAACCCCGCATCCGCGAGGCCTTCCGTATTTGTTGTGTGTCTTAATTATTTAAAGGCAGAGTTGACGTCATCCTCAAAGTGAGGACATTTTATGTTGTCGCCCGGATGCAGGTTGTGCTTGAAGTTACCTCGCATGTATAGTGTTATCTCATAACCTCCTGTGCCAGAGGTAACCGTCTTCAGTCCCGAGGTATTCACATCATACGAAAACCCTATCGACGTGTTCTGGTAGTCCACCTTCACTGTAGGAATGATCGCATCCTGGTAACGGTAAAACACGCCCGCCGACAAAGCGAATGTACTGGGAAGGCCAGGTGTGTGGGTGCGCCACGTGGCAAGGATGCCACCTATATATTCCTGGTAAGGTTGCTCATCGCTATAGTTGAGATGCACCGTTATGCCCCACTGATCGCTCAACGCGCTGTGGAAACCAAGGTTGCCCTCCCATTTCATCGGTAGCTTTACCAGTACTTCCGCACCATTGAATACTTCTGTAGGGCGGTTGATGTGATACAAGGCTGCGCCAAAGTAGTAGTTGAACTTATTCTCTGTACCTATCGAGCTGTTGAGGCTTACACCTGCGCCTACATCATAGTTGGTGAGGCTTTTGAATGGTGCATTCTCGCCTGTAGGATTAGAGGAACTGTAGTTACCACCCACATACTGGCTGCTGAAGGTTGCCTTGCTCATATCCACCGTGCGGGCTATATAGCCACCGGTAAGGCCTACAGACAGGTATGTGTTGTGCACATCTTCCAATGCCTTGTTGTAGTTGATAGCAGGGTACACCTCTACGCTGGTAAAATCTATACTGCCTGCCTTATCATAGCTGGCAGCAAGGCCAAAACTGATGTAGTCGCCTATCTCACGGTTTACCACAATACGGGCTTCGCCCGAAATAAGCGCCGTCTGGAAGGGGGCGGCAATACTGCCCCACTGATTGCGGTAGTCGGCACCTACTTTATAGTCGCCGCTGTATATGCCCACCAATGCAGGATTGCGCAGCACCGCATTCTCGTAGAACTGTGAAAAGTGTATATCTTGCGCAGAGGCTCTCACACCACAACTCATCAACACCACTGCAAACAAAAATAATTTTAAATAGCTCTTCATCACACCTTATTTATCACGTTATTATCGAACTAAAGATATATCCCCCTTGAAAGAAAAGCGATCACCTGCTTCACAAGTAGCATCTATTATATACACAAATGCATCGGGCTGCAGCACCTGGTTCTTGAAGGTGCCGTCCCATCCGTATTGCGGGTTATTGGGTGGTATATTTTCCGCGCTAAACACTAACTCGCCCCAGCGGTTGTAAATCGCCATCTTGTTAATGACGCTCACACCCTTCGCGCTCGGATAGAAGCGGTCGTTCACTCCATCACCATTCGGTGTAAACGTGTTCGGTACAAATACCTGGCTGTTATCGCAACGGAGTGTTATAGTTATAGAAGCATCGTTCTTACATCCTGCATTAGTTGTAGCGGTTACTGTATAAGTAGTAGTGGTTACTGTAGGTGTAATTATCGCCGTTTGGCAGCTTGCACAGGAGATCGTACCATCATTCGGTGCCCATGTATACATAAGGCCTGTATCATTGCTCACAACAGCCGATACCTGTACAGCAGTGCCTGCTATGACCGTTTCATTCTGTGGCAACATAACATCGGGAATTGGTTCTACTATTACCATTTGCGTATCAGTAACGGTAAAACATTCGTTCTCTGTAACCGCTACTGTATAAGCTATAGTAGTATCGGCCGACAAAGTAGGATCAGAAATATTCGGATTACTCAAGCCTGTAGCAGGGGTCCATAAATAGGTCGATCCAGGAGGGCCGTCAACCGACAGGTGCGCTACGTTACCATGGCAAATAGTAATGTTGGCGCCTATAGTTACCGCACTACTATCGAGCACCGTTACAGGTACTGCGGCAGAGTCTACACAGCCATGAATATCTACACTGGTTACAGTATAAGTAATATCACTTGTCACAGAGGTTATCGGGCTGTCACAGGTGGTACACGATAATCCTGTTGCAGGAGTCCACACATAGCTTACAGCGCCCAAAGGTGTTATTTGTTTTGTATAGCCATCGCAGACCACTACATCGGGTATAAACAGGCCGGGCACATTTACAGTAAGCGTAAAGTTTGTAGAGTCTTTGCAGTTGTTCGTGTCTATGGTCGATACCACGTATGTAGTTGTATGTGAAGGGCATGCTATATTCATATCGCATGATGTACACAAAAGCCCTGCGTCTGGCGTCCAGGTATAAGTACCATGTGCTACGCCGGTAGCATATACTGTATCGCATTGTCCCAGACATAAGCTGTCGCTGCCTATGATATGTATCTGTGCAGGCGTATCGACGGTAACTGCAAACAACCCGGTATCAGCGCATCCGTAGACGGTAGCGCCCATAAGTGTATATACAGTAGAGCCGGCAGGTGTTATCGTTGTATTTACACATGTATCGCAACTGGTGCCGCCCGGTGTCCACAGGTAATGCGCGATAGGCAGGGTAGTATGCCCTTTCAATGTAGTTGAAACACCTTTACAGATAATACCGCTTGCAGGCACATCTGATATAGTAACAACAGGCACCGGGTGTACTTTCACGGTGTCGGCACTTTTTATCAATACATGACAGCCGTTGGCACTGACCACAACGCCGGGTACATAATTGCCGGCCACCGAATAGGTAAATACAAACCCAATACTGTCTGTACTATAGCCCCCCGACGAAAAACCTTGCGGTGACCAGATATAATTTGAATCGACAGTGCTTGAAGTCAGATGGAACGTCGTAACAAGCGGCGCACAGCCATTCTCGGGCGTCTCTGTCAAGGTACCGGTAGGGCCCAGGATTTGTACCGTCTTTTTAAGCGAGTCCTTACAGCCTATGGTACTCTGTGCTATTAATGTTATTGTATACGTTCCCGGGTAAGTATACGCATAAGTGGCGCTGGTAAGCGTGCTGTTTACTATTGAATCAGGGTTAATGCCATATTTCCACTGATAAGTGTACGAAGAAAGCGGCGTGGTTGCATTGGCCATGTGCACATATAACGGTGGGCATGTAGCGAATGTATCACTAAGCGTATATGCTACATTTACATCGACCACGTGTATATAATTGACCTTGATCATTGTATCCCGGCAACCATGTGCACTGATCACGATAAGGGTATCACTATACATGCCGGTATCTACATAAGCATGTGTCGGGTTCTTTAAAGCAGATGTGCCACCGTCTCCAAAATGCCATATATAAGTACCTGCAGTATCACCCACAGATGAGTCGAATGTTGTAGCGTTAATAAAGGATAGGGACAGATTAGGACATGCAAGCGTATCTGCTACGTGAAAATCGGCTCGTGGTTTAGTAGCCGTAACGGTTTGTGTATAGGTACTCAGACATCCTATATTATCACTGTCAACCAACGTCACGGTCCATACGCCAGCACCATAAGTGTTGGTAACATTTATATTATTTGCATCGTTGACACCACCATCACCAAAGGTCCAGATGCGGCTTATTATACTTACTCCTGCAAGGTCAGTACTTGCATCGTGGAAGCTTACTATATCGGGGACGCAGCCAATGGCCGGCGTAAGAGTAAAATCGCCTGATGCCCCTGCTACACGTATGTAGTTAGGCTTTACAAGTGTATCACTGCAACCATAAACATCCTGTATCACTAACCGCACGGTGTCAATGCCATCTGCTGTATAAACGTGTGTTGTTGTATTGCCAGTAGTTGTTGAAAATGTTCCATCACCCCAATACCAGGTGTAACTCTGGTAATTACCTACACCTGCTATAGTAGGGCCGGTAAATAAGATACTTTGTCCGATACATGCAGTCGTATCGTCTGCAGAAAATGATGCGGACAACGGGTATACATACAGTACATATTTGTACGTATCTGTGCAGGAATGTAAGGAAGCTCCGGTAATGTATTCGGTAACGGTATATGTTCCATACGCAGCATATGTATGGGTAGGGTCTGCTACCGTTGATGCCGGGGAAGCATCACCAAAATCCCAGTGGTATAATACAGCGCCGGTTGATGTATCGCGGAACTGGTAAGTTTTGCGATCTATACAGGCAGGCAGATCTACATAGAAACTGTCATGCGGCTGAAACACGTAAACATAAGACTTGAACGTATCATTGCAACCATTCTTCCAGTCTACAAGTTTTATAGAATATATTCCCGGATTAGGGAATAAGTGTGTAAAAGAACTATCAGAAAAACTACCATCGGATATATACCATTCCCATGAAGTACATGTAGGGCAATTTGCGTGGAACCGTACACTATCGTTAGGGCACGTAGAATCAATCTTGATATGATAGTTAGAAACAGTTGTTATTGTGGCAGGGGTATCCGGGTGAATGGACCCCGGGAAAACAGTGGTGGTGACACAATAGTGGCAGCCTGATGGCAAGTGGTAACATAGTGTTATCGTATCATGCCCACTGGTTGTATACATGTGCGGAATCGTGTGGTAAGTTGTAGTTACCGTGGTATCTACAATTTGCGTTGGTGTACCATCACCCCAGTGTACACTATCTATAATATATGCTGATGCCGGCATAATGGATGTCGCTAATCTAATAGGGAGTGGCGTACAGCCGGAATCGGGAGTAGCAGATATAGATAAAGATGGCGTGGCAATTGTGACAGTTGTGGATACTGAATTGAAACACCGCATGGTATCTGTAAGAAGAAGTATTGGAGTAAAAGTACCCAGGGATGTATATATATGACATGGCGTGGCGGTAGAGTCTATTGACCCATCTCCAAAACTCCACGCATATTTAAATGGCATTGTACCACCCGAAACAGTAGCGGCGAAGCAAACCGTATCGGGCGCATCGCATTTATAAGTGGGTGTCCCCGTTAACGAAGTAATGTGTGGATATGAACTTATAACAACAGTATGTGATGCGGTTCCGCTACATCCCAACGCCGACCATACAGAGTCTATTACAGTATAAGTTCCGGCGGCAGTAAAAATATGAGAGGGGTTTATTGATGTACTCCCAGGCGATCCGTCATTAAAATTCCATGACCAGCTTGTAGCCCCTGCTGTAGTATCAACAAATGTAACGTTTGTAAAGGTGCAGCCGCTGACCAAATTTCTCCTATACCCTGGTATAAAACGTCTGATAGCCACATCGTGCGGTATACGCAATGTATCCTTGCATCCTCCACTACTTACAGCTATTAATCTATCAGTGTATACCCCGGCAGCTGAATATACATGGCATACAGAACCAGTACCTACCACGGTATCGATAATGCCATCACCAAAAGACCATATAAAACTTGTACCGTGTGAACAGTTTGTAAAGCATACTGTATCCATTGTATAGTCGCAGGTATGTATACCTGCAGAAGTGTAACAAGCAACCGGCGATGAATCAATCTTTATATACGCCGGCTTTGTGAGTGAGTTGCTACAACCCATAGAATCTGTCTCTATAAGCGTCAGATCATAGCTACCGGAGTTTGCAAAACTTATAGAAAGATTCTTGGTATTATAAGGACCGGCAGAATCAATCGGGCCACCTATATACCACGTCCAGGCAGGACCGGCTGCACCACGTAGTGAAGTATTACCAATCATCATCGCACTCCCCGGGCAAGCCAGGATAGTATCAGCAGCAACCGACGCATAGAAGCGAATAGTTGGCGGAACACCAACGGTCACATAATTCATCTTGGTTAGAGAACTGCTATCTGTTCCATTGTATACTGTTAGTTTTACGGTATATGTGCATGGGCCATTTGTAAAAACACCAATTGGACTCTCTCCCGTTAGCGTAATAACACTTGTATCGCATGAATTCGTGATCTTCCACAGCCTTGTTATGGGGCTACCTGTACTAAGATCGTGAAAACTAACTACTACCGGCGAACACCCATGGGTTGTAGCCCCTCCTGATGAATCGAAATCGAAATCAGCAACAAGTTGAGCACTTGCTTTGTGTGTATATATTATAAGAATTGAAAAAATAAATAATCGTAAAAACCTTTTCATAAAGCTCTGTAATTAACACGCAAAAAACCAAGTCACAATACCGACTTATCAGATCGGCAAATAATAGCTTATATACTTTTTAGTATTTAATGATGTAAACCGGAGGCAAATTTATATTCTTTATCAAGAACCTATTGTCAACAGATTGTTATCCATTTCAAGATAACAATCTGTTAATGGTATCTTTACATAGATATCACACCCTTAATGTATTAGATTATGGTATTTACTGTATTAACCCGAGAATGAAATGCTCTATTTAAAGGCAGAGTTGACGTCATCCTCAAAGTGAGGACATTTGATATTATCGCCGGGATGCAGGTTGTGCTTGAAGTTACCTCGCATGTATAGTGTTATCTCATAACCACCTGTGCCAGAGGTAACCGTCTTCAGTCCCGAGGTATTCACATCATACGAAAACCCTATCGACGTGTTCTGGTAGTCCACCTTCACTGTAGGAATGATCGCGTCCTGGTAACGGTAAAACACGCCTGCTGACAGAGCGAATGTACTGGGAAGGCCAGGTGTGTGGGTGCGCCACGTGGCAAGGATGCCACCTATATATTCCTGGTAAGGTTGCTCATCGCTATAGTTGAGATGCACCGTTATGCCCCACTGATCGCTCAACGCGCTGTGGAAACCAAGGTTGCCCTCCCATTTCATCGGTAGCTTTACCAGTACTTCCGCACCATTGAATACTTCTGTAGGGCGGTTGATGTGATACAAGGCTGCGCCAAAGTAGTAGTTGAACTTATTCTCTGTACCTATCGAGCTGTTGAGGCTTACACCTGCGCCTACATCATAGTTGGTGAGGCTTTTGAATGGTGCATTCTCGCCTGTAGGATTAGAGGAACTGTAGTTACCACCCACATACTGGCTGCTGAAGGTTGCCTTGCTCATATCCACCGTGCGGGCTATATAGCCACCGGTAAGGCCTACAGACAGGTATGTGTTGTGCACATCTTCCAATGCCTTGTTGTAGTTGATAGCAGGGTACACCTCTACGCTGGTAAAATCTATACTGCCTGCCTTATCATAGCTGGCAGCAAGGCCAAAACTGATGTAGTCGCCTATCTCACGGTTTACCACAATACGGGCTTCGCCCGAAATAAGCGCCGTCTGGAAGGGGGCGGCAATACTGCCCCACTGATTGCGATAGTCGGCACCTACTTTATAGTCGCCGCTGTATATGCCCACCAATGCAGGATTGCGCAGCACCGCATTCTCGTAGAACTGTGAAAAGTGTATATCCTGTGCAGAGGCTCTCACACCACAACTCATCAACACCACCGAAAATAAAAATAATTTTAAATAGCTCTTCATCATTATTGATTTAGAAGGTTTTACCTGACAAGAGATATATTCCCTTTATAAGATAATGGTTGCCCGGTTTCACAAGTAGCATCTAGTATATATACAAATACATCTGGTGGTAGCACTCTTCCTTTGAATGTACCATCCCATCCATTGTTCGGTTCATTGGCAGGTATATTTTCCGTGCTGAACACCAGTTCCCCCCAACGGTCATATACGGCCATTCTTTTGATAATAGATATACCCTTGCCACTTACAAAGAAGCGGTCGTTGACACCATCACCATTTGGCGTAAAGGTGTTAGGGATGAATACCTGGCTCTTATCGCAACCCACAAGCACGGTTATTGAGCCATCTGTAACGCAACCAGCAGGTGTTGTAACCGCTACAGAATAGGTAGTAGTGGCCGTAGGCATTGCAGAAGGATTTTCGCAGGTAGTACAGTTAAGTCCGTCAGAAGGCGTCCATAAATAAGTAGTGCCCGGTACACCTGCGCCCGCGTCGAGTTGTACACTAGAGCCCGCTATAACACTTATTTCCTGTGGTATAATAACGGCAGGTAGCGGGTTTACCAACACCGTTTCGTGCAATGTATCTGTAAAGCAACTATTCTCTGTAATCAGCACTTCGTAGGTTGTTGTGGTATCCGGTGTGGCCGTAGGATTGGCTATTTGATTGTTATTAAGGCCTGTAGCCGGTGTCCATAAATAGCTCTGTCCACCTGTTGCTGAAAGGCCGGCACTCTGGCCTTTACATACGGTATCATCGATACCCACACTTGTAAGCACAGGGTCTATGATAGTAAAGGTGACATGTGTAGAATCAATGCAGCCATGTGTACTGGTACCGGTAATGGTATATTTTGTATCAACGGTTGGCGAGGCTGTGACGCTGCTGCCCGTGGTAGCCGATAACCCCGTGGCCGGCGACCATGTATAAGATGCCGCACCGGTAGCGTTCAAAACATCCGTTTGGCCTAAGCACAATGTAACAGCAGTATTACCTATGTCCACTATTGGCTGAGGATATATACCTACTGTTATGTATCCTTTGCCGATACAACCATTAGTACCTGTACCCAATATTATATAATTAACTACCCCAGGAGGCGTAGCTGTGACCGTAGCACCTGTGGTAGCAGATAAACCTGTAGCAGGCGACCATGTATAGGTAACACCGCCTGTAGCGGTCAAGGATACTGAGCCACCCTTACAAACAGAATCATTTGTACCGGCGCTGATGACCGGAAGCGGGTCGACGCTGACGGTAACCGTAGTGGTATCGCTACAGCCGTTTGTAGTACCGACAACTGAATATACTGTCGTAGCCGTAGGACTGGCAACAGGTGACACACATGTGGTGCATGATAAATTAGCCGCAGGCATCCACAAATATGAGGCGGCACCTGCAACGTGCAGGTGCGTGCTTGAGCTATCACATATAGTAGTATCGTTGCTCGCGGTAACGACCGGTATCAGCTTTGTAAATACTGTTACAGACGAGGTATCTCTGCAACCATTCACATCGGTGCCGGTTATTAAATAAGTAGTGGTATCTGCAGGCGTAGCAATAACAGTAGCACCAGTGGTAGCAGACAAGCCCGTAGCAGGCGACCATGTATAAGATACTGCACCAGCGGCAACGAGTGTCGCAGATGAACCAAGGCAAACACTTTGGTTGGCAGATGTAATATGCGGTAACGGATTTATCGTTATCAATACAGTGGCAGTATTGATGCAGCCATTAGCACCTGTACCTGTAATCGTGTATGTAGTTGTAGCTGCGGGGCTTGCATGCGCGATCGTACAAGTCGTACAAGACAAGCCTGCCGCAGGGGACCATGTGTAGGATACGGCACCCGTAGCGGTCATCGTCACCGAGTCATTGATACAAAGGCTTTGTGCCGGGCCACCACTTATAGCTAGCAAAGGCAGCACGGTAACCGTAGTAGTAGACGTAGCACTGCAACCAGATGATGTGCCTGTAATTGTATAGGTAGTAGTAGCCGTAGGATCAGCAACAGGAGCTGCACATGTAGTACATGATAATCCTGTAGCAGGCGACCAACTATATGTAGTAGCACCTGATGCATGTATAGTATCAGATGTGCCACTGCAAATACTAATAGCAGAATCGGCTGTCAATACCGGAATCGGGTTTACGGTTACAGTGACAGAAGATGTATCCGTGCAGCCACTGGTATTAGTACCTGTAACGGTGTATGTAGTAGTAACGGCAGGTGTAGCCGTTACCGTGGCCCCCGTACTTGCAGAAAGCGTTGCAGCAGGCGACCATGTATAGGTGCTGCCACCTGTAGCCGTAAGCGGTGTTGATATGCCAGCGCATATACTTACTCCGGCACCCGCGCTAATTGTTGGCAATGAATTTACTGTTACACGTACTGTATCTGTTTGAGTACAGCCCAGGCCATTATCGGCAGTTACGGTATAAGTTGTGGTGGTGGTGGGCGATGCAGTGACGCTGGCGCCCGTACTTGATGACAGCGTTGCTGATGGCGACCATGCATACAGGCTGGCACCTGTAGCTGTTAATGTTACAGAGTTGCCGACACATATAGTTGTATCAGGCCCTGCTGATGACGTAAAACCTGCACCTACTGTAACAGCAATATGTATCGTATCCTTGCAGCCCGCACTATTTGTGCCCACCAATGTATAGTTAGTGCTGGCTGCAGGTGTAGCCGTGGGGTTAAAGCAGGCAGTACATGAAAGACCTGTAGCCGGAGACCATGCATAGCTCGACGCACCCGTAGCACTAAATGTATAAGATGACCCAGCGCATAGTATTACATTAGTATCCACACTCACCGTAGGTGCCGGATTGACCGTAACATTTACCGGAGCGGTATTGGTACATCCATGTGCATCAGTACCTGTAACGGTGTATACTATGGAAGTGTCGGTTGACACCACAGGGCTTGCACAGTTAGTGCAAGACAAACCCGCAGCCGGTGACCATATATATGATACTGCACCACTCGCGCTCATTGTCGCCGTAAATCCAATACACATATTTATGTCTGCGCCACCACTAACAGTTGGCAGTGGGTTGACTGTAACGGTTTGTGTAGTAGTATCCTGACAGCCATGTATGTCTGTACCTGTGATGGTAAAGGTTGTTGTAGCTGTAGGTGTTGCAGTAACTGAAGCGCCTGTAGATGCAGACAAACCGGTTGATGGCGACCATGTGTAGGTAACCGCGCCTGATGCAGTAAGGGTATCGGAAATACCGCTGCAAATTGTTGCGCCACCGGTGCTTATTATTGTTGGTAATGGGTTAACGGTGACTACCACATTTGTAGTATCGTGGCAAGTGCCGCTGGAACCTATTAAGGTATATGTAGTAGTAGCTGCCGGATTAGCCGTGACGGTAGTGCCTGTTGTCGCAGACAAGCCCGTGGCCGGTGACCATGTATAAGTAGAAGCACCTGTTGCTGTCAGTGTACCAGCGGTGCCGCTACATGTAGTAAGAGGAGCTGCACTAACAGCAAGTGCAGCACTAACAGTAACAGTAACCGTATCTGTGCCTGTGCAGCCATGTATATCCGTACCAACTACTGTATAGCTTGTAGTAGCCGTAGGATCAGCCGTGACAGATGCACCGGTAGATGCAGACAAGCCTGTGGACGGAGACCATGTATAGGTTGACGCACCAATAGCTGTTAATGTTGCTGATGAACCCGCACATATCACCTGATCAAGACCGGCATTTACAGCAGGTGGGGTATTAACTGTTACCGCAACTGTGCCCGTATTGTGGCAACCATTTATATCCGTACCCGTTACTGTGTAGGTAGTTGTTGCTATTGGCGCGGCAGTTACAGAGGTGCCCGTACTTGCAGATAGCGTTGCCGCCGGCGCCCATGTATAGCTGACACCACCTGTACCGGTAAGCGTAGTAGAACTGCCAGAGCAAACGCTTACTGGAGAGCCAGCCGCGATAGTGGGAAGTGCATTTACAGTAACGACTACGGTAGATGTATCGTGACACGTGCCACTGGTGCCTATTAATGTGTAGGTAGTGGTAGCAATAGGATCAGCTGTAACAGTAACACCAGTACTTGCGGATAAACCTGTTGATGGTGACCATGTATAGGTTGATGCACCCGTGGCGGTCAAAGAACCACCAGTACCGCTGCAAAGGCTTATTGGCGACGCGCTTACTGTAAGAGCAGAATTTACAATTACCCGGACAGTATCTGTATTTGTACAGCTATGAATATCTGTACCCGTTACAGTATACAAAGTTGTGGTCGTAGGTGTTGCCGTAACGGTGGTACCTGTAGATGCAGATAAGCCTGTAGAAGGCGACCATGTATATGTGTTGCCACCACTGGCAGTAAGTGTAGCTACACTGCCTGCGCATATCGTTTGGTTTGCGCCACCATCAATGGTGGGCAGTGCATTTACCGTCACCCCTACTGTACCCGCATTCTGGCAGCCATGTATATCTGTGCCTGTTACTGTGTATGTAGTTGTAGCGGTTGGTGTTGCAGTTACAGAAGTACCTGTACTGGCAGATAATGTTGCCGCAGGCGCCCATGTGTAACTAACGCCACCAGTAGCAGAAAGTGTTGTTGATGAACCGGAGCAGACACTTGTCGCACTGCCACCGCTGATCGTTGGTAATGTATTTACAGTTACTAATACTGTAGATGTATCGTGACAAGTGCCTGCACTACCTATTAATGTATAAGTAGTCGTAGCAGTAGGACTGGCAGTAACAGAAACACCGGTACTTGCGGACAGGCCTGTAGACGGTGACCATGTATAGGTCGATGCACCGGTAGCCGTTAATGTACCACTGGTACCATTACAGATACTAATTGGTGACGCAGCAACTGCAAGCGCTGCACTGATTGTAACCTTAACCGTATCTGTATTATGACAACCGGAGGCATTGGTACCGGTAACAACATACGTTGTAGTTGTAGTAGGGTGCGCCGTTACCGTGCCACCTGTTGTCGCTGATAAACCTGTAGATGGTGACCATGTATATGTAGTACCGCCTGTAGCAGTAAGCGTTGCAGAACTACCTGCGCATATTGTCTGGTCTGCACCGGCACTAATGGTTGGCGGTGGATTGATAGTAACCCTAACAGTATCCGTATTATGACAACCTGTAGATGTGGTAGTACCCGTTACGGTATAAGTAGTAGTAACAGTAGGGGTAGCGGTTACTGTGCCGCCTGTGCTCGCAGACAAGCTGCCGGATGGTGACCATGCGTACGTGCTGCCGCCTGTAGCAGTAAGTGACGTGGATGAACCAATACAAATACTTGTGTTCGAGCCCCCATCAATTGCCGGTAATGGATTAACGGTTACGGCAACGGTATTGGTATCGTGACATGTACCGCTGGTACCAATTAATGTATAAGTAGTCGTAGCAGTAGGACTGGCAGTAACAGAAACACCTGTACTTGCGGACAGGCCTGTAGACGGCGACCATGTATAGGTGGATGCACCAGATGCTGTAAGCGTACCACTTGTACCATTACAGATACTAATTGGTGACGCCGCGACTGTAAGAGCGGCACTAACCGTTACCTTAACCGTATCTGTATTATGACAACCGGAGGCATTGGTACCTGTAACAACATACGTTGTAGTTGTAGTAGGGTGCGCAGTAACTGATGTTCCCGTACTTGCTGATAAAC